>Ga0307489_10000502_pt1 | contig 23846 bp, 17 predicted proteins | sample SB12metaG_FD_202247 | JGI IMG/M metagenome (GOLD analysis project Ga0307489, IMG submission 202247) | Sea-ice brine microbial communities from Beaufort Sea near Barrow, Alaska, United States - SB 1.2 | ecosystem: Environmental > Aquatic > Marine > Coastal | place: USA: Alaska | collected... | reverse complement strand
TGTAGTTCAGTTCGAAAAATAAGCGATTTTATGATGGGTGTCTATTTAAAAAAGAAAAGAGGAAGCCTATGCTCAACAGCCTCTTATGGAGCAGTTGCCTATATATTAAAATTTCCGAATGGCCGCAATGGTGGCAAAGGAGTCATTCGACTAAAGTGATTTCGCCTGGACAATTGAGCGGCCGGATGAAGATTTTCATCCCTATATTGGCATTGGCAAACCGCCCCGGTTACCACAAGAGACTGACAAGGTTAAATCTAGAAAACACAACATATAGTGGTCGGTGGAGCTAAGTGGATAGCCCTTACGTATTCACTGTGGGTTCTTATTAATAGGGATTGGTATAAGGACATACTGTAAAAAACAAACTTCAATGATGGCTGGGTTTATCGTGATCGAAGCGCTCAGTCGTGTATGCCACTTAAGCGTGGATTAATTTATAAAAAAAGCTTACCAAGAGAGCAAAAAGTGCATTCAGATGCGCTTCCCTTTTCAATGTTATTGACCCAACACAGTGCTATAAAGCAAGGATAGCGCCAGCCTATTTAGTCGATGAGTGGCTGCCTCAGCTGCACATTGCTATCAGTAATTTGAAAACATTTTTGTTAGGGATTTTTCACTGCGTGTCGGGCTAGAAATACATACAAGAATACCTGAATAAATTCAGTTATCACTTTAACTGTCGATTTGTCAAAAAACAGATACCTAACCAATTGTTAAACTAGGCAATAATTCATGCTTCTGTAAAATCGGCCTGAGCCAAATGCATGTTCATATTAAAATACCAGCAAATACATTCTTGAGGTACTGAGAAAGGTCGGGTTAGTCGTTGATTATTATACTATTGGCTAATATGAAGCTGACGCTAATTTGTTAAAGTAACTGTTTGTTTGAGTTAAAAATTTAATCGACTAAGGCTATGTGTAACTGACATTCCTCAATTGAAAAATACTATTTTCATATTTTTTGCGACCCTCATTAAAAATCTGACTGGGTTTTATCGAAGTCACTTGGGTATAAGTAAGAGAAGCCAATAACGGTGCAGCTTCAAGGGCGACGGGTATTTCTGGTAGGTGATTGTTACCTGTTAACCGACCATGGCGGCTGCATTACGCCTTGGTATTAAAAGGTTTGGGCCCTATGGGGGTATGCCACTATGGTTAAAGCGGGGTTTGATCACCTCCAATGTAATTTATGCTCAGTTTATGTCCAACATAAATCATGAATAGGCACCTGGCTCCTCACACTGAAGCTGAAAATCTCAGATGTACAGGCCCTGACATGGAAATCGTTCAGCCCGACTTTGCCTGCTCGCTGCTATTTACTTCTAATGGGCAGTCCAAGCACCTGACACTGCAGCTCTTCATGGGGCTTAATTAGGTTTGACTAAGGATATGCAATATGAGTGGATTTCTTATCTCCGGAATTCAAGCTAAAACCACCCTGGTATTCAGTGGGCTGATGGCCATTATTTTGATCATCATCTTTACCAGCCACTTGCAGTCGAGACGTCTGGCTGAAACCACCGTTCTTGAGTTGGAGCAGCGAAATTCTTTTGTGTTGAAATATGCCATTGAATTGGCATTGCAAAAACATAATCAAAACCTGCAATCACTGCGCGACACCCCTCCTATTCAAGCTATTATAAGAGCCCGTGTCAACAATGGTGTTGATCCCATAAGCGGCAACACTCTAGCGCAGTGGCGTCAACGTCTGGCCGTGACTTTAAGGGCATTTATAGCCAACCATCCAGAATATCAGCAAATAAAATTTATTGATAAAAGGGGTGAAGAACTCGTGAAGGTTCACCGCATTGTCAATGGTGAGGTAGTTATAGTACCCAACAGTGAATTGCAGAACGAGACTGACTCATCGTATGTCAAAGAGACAGTCAAATTAAAAACTGGGGAAACCTATTACTTTGATGTCGGCCTCCACAGGGAATATGGTGCCATTCAACTGCCCCATCAACCTGTATTGAGGATGGCTACACCTGTTTTTGCTGTTGGTGGTAAAGTCAGTGGCGTAATAGTCTTGAATTTATCTACCGAAAGGCTGTTTGAAAAAATTGCTTCCAAGACCGATGGGGTGCAGCGCGCTATTGTTAATGATCGAGGTTTCTTTATCAAACATGCCAATCCGTCTAAAACATTCGGATTTGACCTGGATGTTGACCGCACGTTAAGTACTGATGAACCTTATATGGCTCAAACCATTCTCAGTCAGGATTCATTTATAAGATATGATAAGGCCGAAGGGGAATTGGAAGGATTTGAGAAAATATTTTTCTCACCACAGGATCACAATCGTTACTGGGTGCTGATTTTCCATATCCCGGAAAATCTGGTGTTTGCAAACATCAATACATCGCTGCAAAGAATACTGTTGTTCAGTTTACTTATAGGTGTTGTATCGATTGTCTTTATTATCTGGTTTCTTTCACGAAAAATACTGGCACCCGTGGTGGCCATGGCGTCAGTGTCTGAGCGTTTTAAAGCCGGCGATTTAACTGTCCGTCTTGATACCGCCTCCGTTAGCGATGAAATCCTTACCTTATATGAAGTCATCAACTCCTTGGTTGAAAATCAACAACAGGTGACTAACCTGCTACAGAAAAAGGTTGCTTCACAAACCAAACGACTTTCTGCCGTCATCGATAATATTGTAGATGGTATTATTACCATAGATGAGCAGGGAATAATCGAAACATTCAACCCCGCCGCTCGGAAAATTTTTGGTTATAGCGAGAAGGAAATCATTGGTCAAAATGTTAAAATACTGATGCCGGCTTCTTATAAGAATAAACATGATAATCATCTCTGCACCTTTGAAGAAAATAACCTTGGGCGAGAAGTTATCGGCGAGCGTAAAGATGGCACAAACTTTCCCATGGAGTTAGCCGTAAGTGAACTTATTGTCGATAATGTCAGGTGTTTTGTCGCCATTATTCGGGATATCACAGAGCGCCACAATGCTCAAACGGCTTTGAAAATATCTAAACACACTGCCGAACAAGCCAATCTGGCCAAGAGTGAATTTCTCGCCAATATGAGTCACGAAATCCGCACGCCGATGAACGGGGTGATAGGCATGACCAATCTATTGCTGGACACGCCACTAAACCAGGAACAATACAACTTCACCAAAATAGTCAAAAGCAGTGCCAAATCACTTCTTGCGATCATCAATGACATACTCGACTTTTCCAAAGTAGAAGCCGGTATGCTGGAGATGGAAGATATTACGTTTGATATGGGCATGCTGATAAACGATTTTGGTAGCAGCATTGCCATGCGCGCCCACGAGAAAGGGTTGGCGTTGGTCTGTCCCGCTAATGCGTTACAGCATCATTGGTACAGCGCTGACCCCGGACGTATTCGTCAAATCCTCAATAATTTGGTAGGCAACGCTATCAAGTTTACTCAACACGGTAAAGTAGCGGTTTATTATAGTGTGCACAAGCAGAGTGAATTGCGCACCATAGTGCGCTTTGACGTTACCGATACCGGCATTGGCCTGAGCACGGAACAACAGGCCGGGCTTTTCGAACGCTTCAGTCAGGCTGATGGTTCTACTACCCGCACTTACGGTGGTACGGGTCTTGGTCTGGCTATCTGCAAACAACTGGTGGGGTTAATGAACGGTGAAATCGGCATTAAAAGCATCAGAGGTAAAGGCACAACAGCCTGGTTCACTCTGGATCTTAAAAATGCCAAACCTGAGGTACAAAAATATTCTGTGACTGATCTGCACGGGCAGAAGATTTTAGTGGTAGATGAAAAATTAACCAATCGCACTTTACTTGGACATTTACTGACGAACTGGCGGGTCAAACACACGTTAGTCGACAGTGCTAAAACGGCCATCGAAACCCTCAGCGCAGCGGCTGTTCAAAAGCATCCCTACACCATCGCGATAGTCGATATGCAGATGCCTCAAATGGATGGTACCCAGTTGGGAGTCGCGATCAAAAATGATAAAGCCCTCTGCAACACCCATCTTATTATGCTCACATCTGAAGGGCAACGGGGTGATGCAAAAAAATGCAAAATGGCAGGATTTAGCGCCTATCTCAATAAACCTGTTAATCAATCTCTTCTTTACAACACGCTATTACGCGTAGCGGGACACGTTACTGACGACTCGCCGCTGGTTACGGCTTACAACGCCAGTGTAATACCCAATTTCAATGCACGGGTACTTGTCGTTGAAGACAATATCATCAACCAGGTTGTAGCCCAATCAATGCTCGAAAAACTGGGTATAAACGCCGACCTAGCGGCTAATGGTGAAGAAGCGTTATCCGCGCTGGAGAATTTCCCTTATGATCTGGTATTTATGGATTGTCAAATGCCGGTGATGGATGGCTTTGATGCCAGCCGTAACATTCGCGACCTCCAATCCAAGGTTCGCAACAGCGCTGTCCCCATTATTGCCATGACAGCTAATACTATGCAGGGCGACCGTGAAAAATGTATTACTGCCGGAATGAATGACTTTATCTCTAAACCCGTGGACGCACATAAATTGCAGCAGGTACTGGAGCAATGGTTGCCTATGCGTTAATCAAAATTTGGGCGGCTAGAAGGTGATCTAACAGCAAGTCCCCCATGAGTGTTCATTGAGGTTGCGGGTGTGGTTTTAAGGCTTGATTAAACACCAAAAAATTCAGTCAAGTTGACACCACATTCATAAAGACACTAAATTAATAAGGCTTTATCACAAAATTCTGAGTGGGCGATGTACTCGCCTTTGACTTATTTGAGCCTTCTCCCCACACACACGACTCTGGGGTTCATCTAAAAGACAATACTATGACATCTGACCTAGAGTTCTGTTGCTGTTACAGTCGTTACCCTAATAGAATAAGGCCACACAACCGTTTGGGTAAGCTAAGTTTTGTTTAAATTAGCCGCAGTGGCTATATCTGTGACATAATATGCGGCGAATTTTCCCTTGCGATATTACGCTTAAGCGTAGGCTCGGGAGCCAGTTTTTTACACTATCACCACTCGGAAGAAAACATTGTTAACGACCGCTAATATCACTATGCAGTTCGGCGAGAAGCCACTTTTTGAAAATGTCTCAGTTAAATTTGGTAACGGTAATCGTTATGGCCTAATTGGCGCTAATGGCTGTGGTAAATCAACGTTTATGAAAATCCTCGGTGGCGACCTTGAGCCATCAGGCGGTAACGTCTCTACCGATCCAGGTGAGCGCATCGGTAAACTGAAACAAGATCAATTTGCCTATGAGCAAAACAGTGTTATCGATACTGTGGTGATGGGACACGGTGAACTTTGGGACGTTAAAGTTGAACGGGATGCTATCTACTCTAATCCCGAAATGACCGAAGAAGACGGCATTCGAGTAGCCGATCTTGAATCACAGTTCGCCGAGATGGATGGTTACACCGCCGAAGCCCGGGCAGGTGAGCTACTTATAGGTGTAGGTATTCCTATTGAACAACACTTTGGCCCTATGAGTGAAATCGCTCCAGGCTGGAAACTCAGGGTATTACTTGCCCAGGTTATCTTTTCCAATCCGGAGATTATGTTACTGGATGAGCCCACCAACAATCTGGATATCAATACCATACGTTGGCTTGAGGACGTACTAAACCAACGCAACTGCACCATGATTATTATTTCCCATGATCGACACTTTCTAAACAGTGTCTGTACCCACATGGCAGATTTGGATTATGGCGAGATGCGCTTGTTTCCAGGCAACTACGATGAGTACATGACAGCAGCTACCCAATCAAGGGAGTTGTTATTGTCCAATAACGCTAAGAAAAAAGCGCAAATAGCCGAACTCAAAACTTTTGTCAGTCGTTTTTCAGCTAACGCTTCCAAGTCTAAACAGGCTACGTCGCGAGCCAGACAAATAGATAAAATCAAACTGGATGATGTTAAACCCTCCAGTCGCCAAACCCCCTTTATTCGTTTTGAGCAAAACAAAAAACTTCATCGCCTGGCGCTGGAAGTAACAGGTTTGAGCAAAAGCTATGACAACGAGTTATACCGGGATCTGAACTTGATGGTTGAGGTAGGTGAACGAGTGGCGATAATCGGGCAAAACGGTGTGGGCAAAACCACCTTGTTAAAATGCCTGGTGGGCGATACCGAACTCACATCCGGTGAAGTAAAGTGGTCTGAAAACGCACAGTTGGGCTACTATGCGCAAGATCATTCGAAGGATTTCGAGCAAGACATGACCCTGGTTGATTGGATGTACCAGTGGGCGCAAGATGGCGATGATGAGCAGATCATGCGCGGCACCTTAGGTCGTTTATTATTCTCGCAAAATGAGATAACCAAAGCGGTCAGTGTGATATCCGGTGGCGAACAAGGCCGTATGATGTTTGGCAAATTAATGCTGGAACGGCCTAATATTTTGCTGATGGACGAGCCAACCAATCACATGGATATGGAATCTATCGAAGCATTAAACCTGGCCCTTGAGAATTACGCCGGTACGCTGTTGTTTGTCAGCCATGATCGGGAGTTTGTTTCGACCATTGCCACACGTATCATCGACATTACCGCTGATGGAATAGTGGACTTTAAAGGCAACTACGACAGCTACCTGGAAAGTCAGGCCAGCGTTTAAGCCGCTCTATGCTGGCGCAGGTGCTTTACTAACAGGCATCTGCATCACCTAGCTTACAGATACAAAAAAGCCTGATAAATATCAGGCTTTTTTGTATCTGTAAGCTCTTTGAATTGTTATATATGCCCAAAGCCATTCGCATTGCTGATAGGCGGCAAAGGACCTCAGCCCCATGAGCTTAAACGTACTAAGTGATTGAGGTGAGTAAGAGCAGGCAGACTAGGCGTTGATAAGCCATTGTACAAATTGTTTCGCTTCGCTGGCATTAGCAAATTTGGTACTTTTACGACCTAGTTTGTCGGCAAAGGCAACACTTTGTTTATTCACAGAAATTGAATGCACTGGGTGCACGATACGGATCTGTGAGCCGTTGTATAAATAAGACATAATAAAACTCATTATAAATTGCATGAATTCAATTCACGCTGGATTTAACAGAAGCTTCACTACAGATTTGACGATTACTTTGCGAACCTGTATCAGGTTCCAGGAGTGGTAAATGGCAAGTGTAACTTGCAAAATTCGCCGTTCAATAATTCAGCTTAATATTTTTTATTTTAAATGCAGGCTGACTGGATCAAGGTAAGACAAGGCATTAACACCTGTTTTTTCACACAGGAAGTTTGCTTGAGGGAGGACTATCTGCAAACTTCGAACGACTATACAAGAGATTAATTTATAAAGCAATAGGTATTTAACGGAGTACGGATGTTATTATAACTCACTATTTTCACTCACGACCAAGGCTTGTTCATTGAATAAAATCGCCATATTTGTAGATGTGCAAAACATCTATTACACCTGTCGCCAAGCCTATGGACGGCAATTTAATTATCGTAAGCTGTGGCAAGAGGTGAGTCAACTAGGGGACATTGTGCTAGCTAACGCCTACGCTATTGATCGTAACGATGAACAACAACAAAAATTTCAAAGTGCATTGCAACACATAGGATTTGATATAAAGCTCAAGCCCTACATACAGCGTAGTGACGGTTCGGCTAAAGGTGATTGGGATGTGGGTATCACCATAGACGTTCTGGAGGCTGCGTCGCAGGTGGACAAGGTGGTTTTGCTGTCCGGCGATGGAGATTTTGATTTATTGCTGACTAAAATCAGCCAAAAATACCAGACTCAAACCTTGGTATATGGTGTTCCTCAGTTAACCGCTAACTCCCTGCTTAGCGCCACGGACGAATTTATTAAAATAGAGCAACAGCTCTTACTCTAAACAACTGTTTTAGTTACGGTTATGAAAAAGAAAATAGTTAGCAGGCAAAAGGCTATTGCCTGCTAACTAAAATCTTATAATAAACTGGCGGCAATAAACGCCAGAGCATAAGCCAAAGCGCCGTAGCCAACAAACAATCCCCAGGCAATCTTGCCACTGCCAGTTTCAGCTTTGAGAGTTGCGACTGTGGCCACACATTGCAGCGCCACCACGTAAAACAGTAACAAACCGATACCTGCACCAAAGCCTAAACCATCGGCCTGGATATTGGCGGCCAAACCGGCAATGTTCTCATCGGCGCCTTCCATACCAAACAGGGTTCCCAGCGCACCAACAAAAACTTCCCGGGCGAGAAAAGAGACCAAAATCGCCACACCGTAACGCCAATCGAGGCCTAAAGGTGCAAAAATCGGCTCAATCCACTGGCCTAACATGGCCAAATAGGATTGCTGCAACTGATGGTTCTCATCAGGAAAATACCCCAGGACCCAGATTACCACTGAAACCATAAATATCACTGGCCCCGCACGACGAATAAATTGCTTGGCGCTGGTGACCACTTTAAACATCAAGGGTTTCCAGTGAGGTAAACGATAAGTGGGTAATTCCAATATAAAAGGCATATCTGCCTTGTCGCTATCCCTATCGGTAAATTTATTTAACAGTACACTGACCACCAATGCGGTGAAAATACCCAAAAAATATAATAAGAAAAAAGCGGTGCCTTGAAGGTTAAGTAGCCCCCCAAAATAACGAGTATCGGGGATCAACACGGCAATCAACAACGCATACACAGGTAAGCGAGCCGAACACGACATCAGCGGAATAGTCATCATGGTGATCAATCGCTTGCGCGGTGACTCTATAGTGCGGGCAGCCATAATCGCCGGAATAGCACAGGCATGGCCAGATAAATAGGGAATAAAACTGCGCCCGGATAAACCAAAATAGCTCAATGGCTTATGGCAAATTAACGCCGCCCGCGCCAGATAACCGGTGTCTTCCAGTAAGCCAATAATGAACGTCAATACCATTATCTGCGGCACAAATACCAAAAACGATCCTACCCCGCCAAATATCGCATCGCATAAAAAGTCGTTGAGCATACCTGGACCAACAAAATCTGTTACCCACAGAGCCGTAGCAGCAATAGAATTTTCAACGCCATCCATCAATGGTGTTGCCCAGGTAAATATACTTTGAAAGAGCAGAAACATAACGATCAAAAATATGACACCACCGAGCATATTATTGAGCAGAAAACTGTCAATTATATTTTGTCTTTTGAGTACAATATCAGCATTGATACCGTATTTTTTTGAGAATTTCCGACTCCTCTCAAATACACTTTCATCCGGCGCCTGACTCACGGTGGGAATATAGGATTGACCTTGGCCGGCGATGTCCACAATAGCCAGCTTAAACTCATGAATACCAATCAAGGTTTTAGCTGATAAGGCAAAGACTGCACATCCCAGTTCTTTACCCAGCGCTGTGGTATCAATGAAATGGCTAAAGCGCTGCACTTCATCAATCATATTAAGGGCGAAAATCAGGGGCTTGTTATAAATTCTGGCCAGCTCCCGAACTTGCAGCCCAAAGACCAGACTACGTTCCAGCCGGGTGGCATCCAGATTACATACGATCAACGCCGTATCATCGCTGTGCATAGCTTCGTGCAATTTTTCAATCGCGAGCTCTTCATCCCGGGACAAAGAGCTTAGAGAATAGGTACCCGGAAAATCGACTAACTGATACTCACCTAAGGTTCCGCTTTTTAGCTCAACGGTCACACCGGGGAAATTGGCGACTTTCTGGCGTAACCCCGTTAACTGGTTAAATAACAGACTTTTTCCCGAATTGGGTTTACCGACTAAGATGATATTTTTCATTACAATGCTTGTCTTGCACGACCTGTGAAATTTACAGGTCGATATTTAAACGATAAGTTACCATCGCGCGACTGATTGGCGATCAACAAGAAAAATTAGGCTTGTGCCGTTACTGCGACCTTATTGGCAATGCTTTGCTCAAGGGTGTAGACACAATCACCAATCTGCACCACCAAGGGGCCCCTTAATGGACTACGTCTTAGGCATCGAATAGGTTGCCCAGCGGTAATGCCCATTTCAAGTAAGCGATTGATTACCGCAGGAACCAATGTCGAGTCCACACCGTCAATTAAAGCAGACTGTTTAGCTTTGATGTCCCAAAGTGTCATTGCCTCTCCTACCAGTATAATGCAAATGAAAACTATTTGTATTTAATATATCTATATGAGGTAGCAAAAGCAATGCGAATTACTGGGCCTTCTTAAGATGGTCAGCCACCAAAAACGCCATTTCCAGCACCTGATCGGCATTGAGCCTGGGGTCACACTGGGTTTTATAGGCTTGTGCTAAATCATCATCGCTAATTTGATAGGCACCACCGGTACATTCTGTTACATGTTGCCCGGTCATTTCCAGGTGGATCCCCCCAGCGTGTGTTCCTTCAGCGCGATGGGCTGAGAAAAACTGCTGGATTTCACGCAATATGGCATCGAAATTACGGGTTTTGTAGCCACTAGATGCCTTAAACGTATTGCCATGCATGGGGTCTGAGCTCCAGACCACCTTACGCCCTTCCTGCTTCACCCGGCGTAACAAGGCTGGTAAATGTTTCTCCAGATTATCAGCTCCCATTCGGGTAATAAGGGTCAAGCGCCCAGGGGTGTTGTCGGGATTCAAGGCATCGATCAAGCGAATAAGCTCATCACCTTGCATGGTGGGCCCTACCTTGACGCCAATGGGATTATGGATCCCCTTGAAAAATTGCACATGAGCATGGTCTAACTGACGAGTTCTTTCACCAATCCATAACATATGTGCCGAGCAGTTATACCAATTGCCCGTGAGGGTATCGACCCGGGTCAGTGCTTGCTCATAATTGAGCAACAAGGCTTCGTGAGAAGTAAAGAGTGTGGTTTCATGCAAGGTAGGGGTATTGCTGGTGTTGATCCCCATGACATCCATAAATTCCAAGGAATCCTGAATGCGACTGGCAACATCTTGGTAACGCTCTTTTAAGGGATTATTTTTCAAAAACGCCATATTCCAACGGTTGACCTGATGCAAATCAGCCAGACCACCCTGGGAAAAAGCGCGCAACAAGTTTAATGTAGCGGCGCTGCGATGGTAAGCATCAAGCATACGCTGGGGATCGGGAAAGCGTGAGGCGGCGGTAAAGTCAATACTGTTGATAATATCACCACGATAACTGGGTAATGATACGCCATCTATCGTTTCAAAATCGCCGGATCGGGGCTTGGCATATTGGCCGGCCATACGAGCGACCTTAGTAACTGGGCAACGACCGGCAAAGGTTAGCACGATCGCCATTTGCAATATAACTTTAAAGGTATCGCGAATTTTTGGGGCGTTAAATTCATCAAACGATTCGGCGCAATCACCGCCTTGTAACAGAAAACCTTTACCCTCAGAAACCTGGCCCAGCTGTTTAAATAAATCCCGGGTTTCGGCAGCAAACACCAAAGGCGGATAAGTCTTGAGTTTTCGTTCCACATCACTTAGGTGCTGCTGATCCTCGTAATGAGGTTGTTGTAATATTGGCTTTTGACGCCAATCGTCGGGTTGCCACTGGCTCACATTAAATCCTTAAGTATCATAAATTGGGTTTGTTTGGCGGTATTTTAGTGACTGAGGTAAAATTCGCCTCGACCCTAAGATGAAACCGCCACATAGCTATAATACCCCATATGTATAACAATAAGGGATCACAACTTACAAAGAATAACCATTATTAGGCATTATTGTTGGGGTTGTGTTACATAAGTTTGCCATAACTTATTCCCTCGGGAGTCTACGAAGTTGCGAACTTCGCACCCAAAAACCCCGCTAAGCTGGTTTATGGTCATAATAATGTCCGGCGCGCCTTGACTGACCATGGCACCGCTATGCATCAGCCAAACCTGGTGGGCATATTGCTGGCACAAGTTAAGATCATGGTGACTGATAATGATAACATTACCTAATAAGGCCAGCCCAGTGAGCATTTGCAGTAATAAATGTTGATGACGAAAATCTAGGCCCTGAGTGGGCTCATCGAGTAAAATGACCCCTCGCCCCCTCTCAATTGCCGGCCATATCTGCCATAGCGCCCGGGCAACTTGTACCCTGCGACTCTCACCTCCCGACAATTCCATTAGAGAGCGTGACAAAAATTGTTCAATCTCCAAAGCCTGCTCCAAAGCCGCAGGAAACTCCCCTTGGGGGGCGAAAAAGGCGAGTGATTCTCGCACCGAGATAGCAAAAACACTGTTTTGTTGCTGCTCCTGCAAACATCTGATTTGCGCTAATTGATGTAACGAATAGTCCTGTAAAGGCTGCCCCTGCAAGGTAATATCACCACTTTCAGCCGTTAACAAACCGGACAGAGCCGCCAGCAGGGTAGATTTACCTGCACCGTTAGCCCCCAATACATGTACAAATTGCCCGCCCAGAACACACCCACTGACCTGTACCAAACGCTTATCTAATGTCAATTTAGAAAAATACAACATATTAGCCGCCCTGTCTGGCCAGGCGGGTGATGGAATATAAAAACACCGGTCCCCCTAATGTGGCAGTAAGCATGGAGACGGGAATGCTGATCCCCCCCATGCTACGGGAAACCAGTACCACCCCCATTAACAGGATACCGCCAAGTAAAGCTGAAGCAGGTAAAATAAATCGATTATCAAACCCGGCAAAGTTGCGTAATAAATGGGGGACCAATAACCCGACAAACGCTATGGAGCCGGCAATAGACACGGCAATGCCAACCATTAACGCGCACACTAAAAGCGCAGTTTTATTAAAGCGTTTGATATCCAGTCCGGCAAGTTGAGCGGTACTGGCACCAAAATAATACCAATTTAACTGTTTGCCCTGGCGCAGCATATAGCCCAACAAGATCAGCATTACCGGCCCAGCAATTGATAAAACGGCCCAGTCGGCTTGATGCAAGCTACCCATCAACCAAAATGTCAAGTTGCGCATAGACTGGGCATCAGACAACAAGTGCAGCCAGGCAATGGCCGCACCACTTAAGGTGGAAATGGCAATGCCTGCCAGGATCACCCCTGAACTGATCCCCGCGAGTCGCTTGGATATAGCATAAATGATCCAGGTCGACAGCATGGCTCCAAAGAAACAAAATAGCGGCAGAAAATATTGTAAGTAGGCAAACGGTAAGCTGCTGCCAAGCAATAAAAAGACGGCAGCCGCCAAACTGGCTCCGCTACTGATGCCAATGATCCCGGGATCAGCCAAAGGATTGCGTAACAAGACCTGTAGCGTAGCTGAACTGACGGCCAGACCTGCTCCGACAGTAAAGGCCGTCACAACTATGGGTAACCTGAGTTGCCAGATGATTTGTTGCTCAATGGGATCAGAAAGGGGGTGCTCTAAACCGGAAAACACCACCAGCAAAGAGCAAAGGAATAAAATCACACCCAAGGCTATCAAGCTACCTTGCTTAAACCCCGGCGTGCTAAGTTGACGCAAAGCGGTTCTTAATATGCTCAAGCAAACCATCTGAAGCCTGCTCAATTAAATCCAATACATATTCAAAGCCACGCTTACCACTATAATAGGGGTCGGGCACTTCAGACTTATCAGTATTAGTGTGCGACATAAATAATGACACTTTATACTGGTACTCCACCGGACACATTTCCATTAGATGGTCTAAATTTTTTTTATCCATCGCGATAATATAATCAAAAGTCACAAAATCTTCTGCTACGACTTTTCGGCATTTTATTTTTGCAAAGTCGTACCCCCTGTCATTGCCGGCAACTTGAGAGCGTTTATCCGGTGAGGCGCCTTCCTTGTAACCTTGGGTTCCCGCAGAATCAATAAAGATACTGAGCCCGCTATCTTTAACCTTATGCCTAAATACAGCTTCTGCTGTAGGCGAACGGCAAATATTTCCCAGGCACACAAAAAGCACAGAGGTTATCGATTTTCTACTTTTTTTAAAAAACACTTAAATAACATCCGCTGTAATAAATTAGGTTGAACTGATAGTTATACACTCATAGCATAAACGATGTCGGCCATTGACGCACACCTTGAAACAATAAAGTATTACGCCAAATTGTAAAAATGAGTTAAAAAATTTTATTGAGTTCCGCCTTTTGTCAGAAATCAAAAAAATCGTACTGTCTGCCTATACGCTGTTTGCAGGTTAAATATTGACCTACTGCTTTATCCGTCACCCACCTTAGTGTTATGCATAGTTAACAAACACAGCCAATCCCCACAAAATACAAGCAAAGAAAAACTATTTACGTCAATTGCGACCCATTTTTATATCGGCTTACACTGTGATTGCAAATAGTCTGATTGGGGTTACCCTGCATATCACAGCAGCACAGAGATGCCACATCCATGTTAAAAACACTTAGTTTGCCGGCCATTATCGCCTCTCATATGGTACTGCAACGTAACAAACCTGTGGCTATCTGGGGTATTACAAAGGCCGGCAAAAAAGTAACGGTCACATTAGATTTAGCCGCTGATAAACAGGTCTCCCAGCAGGCTATGAGTGCAGATGATGGTCAATGGCAGATTACACTGCCTCCACAAGGTGCTGGCGGTCCTTATGCGTTAACCATTACAGACGTTGTGAGTCAGATAAAGTTGCACGATGTATTAATCGGTGATGTATGGCTTGCCTCAGGACAATCCAACATGGAATGGAAACTGGGGTGGAATGTTGCAGGTGGCCCGGCTGAAATCGCAGGCAGCGACATGCCCAACATACGTTTTTTTAATGTGGATAATACCTTTACCGCAAGCGAAAAAACAGATATCACTTCAACTGGTTGGACGCTAGCATCGCCCCAAACAAGTCACAAATTTTCCGCTATCGCCTGGTTTTTTGCCAAACAGAATCATCTGCAAAAACAGGTGCCCGTAGGGATCATCGATAGCACCTGTGGCAGCACACCTGCCGAAGCATGGACATCACTTGATACACTGGAACATATTCCCGGTTATCAAGTCCAAGCCCAAGAACTGCGGCAAAACATCGCTAAATGGCAACAAGAATTCGATCGTAATACGTTACTGGAAAAACAAAAATCAAGGTTAATCAACAATACCCTCACCTATCAAGACGGCCAGATCCTCAGTGTGGATTACGATGATGCATCCTGGCAGCAAGTTGAACTGCCTAATTCGGTCAATAAACCGTTAACGGATATTGTTTGGCTACGTAAGGTCATTCATTTATCACATGCGCCGCGTCAGGCGCAATTAGCTCTAGGTGCAATCCACCAACATTGCCGCATATTTATTAACGGTCAACTGGTATACCAGGAAGCGGGATACGACCTAGTCGCTGATGTGACTTTAGATAAAGGCACCTTGCATCAGGGAGACAACATCATAACCATACGGGTAGCCAATGGTCGGGATAACAAGGTAATAGTGGGGAAACAAGGTCATTTTACGTTGCACCTGGATAATATAGATTTCGATCTATCCGGACCCTGGAAGTTCTCTAATCAAGTAGAACCCCCCTTACCCAAAGTTAAATCTTACAACTGGAAGCCCGGGGTATTGTATAACGCCATGATCCACCCCCTGATCCGATTCACCCTCAGTGGCGTAATTTGGTATCAAGGTGAAAGTAACATTAGCACTGCGCAGCTCTACTCTGAGTTGTTTAAGGGGCTGATTAACGATTGGCGGGCAAAGTCGCAAAGCACTGAGTTACCGTTTTTATTTGTTCAGCTTGCCAGCTACAAACAACCTCAGGCGCAACCACGACAAAGCGCCTGGGCAGAACTGCGGGCAGCACAGAGTGAAGCACTGGATTTAGCCAATACTGCCATGGCTGTGACCATTGATTTAGGGAATACCTGGGACATTCACCCACGGAATAAAAAAGAGGTGGCCAATAGACTGTGGTTGGCAGCACGACATGTGGTTTTTGCCGAGGATGTCGTTTTTTCCGGGCCAAAAATGCACGATATGTCCGAGTTTGAGCACGACGGCCACACAGGATTATTGGTGACATATGAATATGCCCAACAGGGTTTACGCACCAGTTCATCTTCACTGAAGGGGTTTGCCTTGGCTGGCGATGAAGGGCACTTTGTTAATGCCCAGGCTACGATCATAGGCCAACGAGTATTTGTGTGGTCAGCAAAAATCAAACACCCTAAGCGTATACGTTATGCATGGGCGGATTATAGCGACGCAAATTTATACAATCAGGCAAGGTTGCCAGCCTTACCTTTTGCCGCTAAGGTTGAATAAAGCGGGCATGGATGGTCCCTGACGCCCGGTGTATTGATCCGGGTATTTACCCTATAAATAAGGGCATTGGCCGCATCCACTTAGCCTAAGTGGTTGGTTTCTCGTCTGTATATGGCTAACCACTTATTATTCAGGAGTAAAAAATTGCCTTTTTTGACCTTTATCCGGGCCCTGGTATTGGGTTGTTGTACCCTGTTATCAACTATTACTCAGGCTTATTGTATCGATAACTGGGCCTGTTTTGATGTTGTCAAACGGGCCCAAAACATAGAATTTTGGCTCAGTAATAAAAAACCCTTTCCCATTACGGCTACCCTGGAAGTTAAGGGCCGCAACCTCAGTAGCTCATCAGGTACGCATGATATATACAGCGAAACACGAGTACTTGCTGGCGAGCAACGCCTTTTGGTATTAACCCTCAGCGCGACTGATCCAGACTATCCCACTGGTTATAATGATGAATTTTACTGGACACCAGGGATCCTTGATGCAAGACACGATAATGGCTACCGCTACGCCCTACCCTATGCCCAAGGTGCCCACTATCGATTGGTGCAGGGATTTGACGGTCGTTATAGCCATAGTGGCGCATCACGTTTCGCCCTTGATTATGCCATGCCAGTTGGCACCCCTGTGCACGCAGCGCGAGAAGGTAAGGTGATTGACATCCAGGCCAAACATAACCGCGGCGGCGCTTCTCGTCACTATTCCCGTTATGCTAATTTTATTACTATTTTGCATAACGATGGCACGACAGGAGAGTACTACCACCTCAAACAAAACGGTGTGGCGGTGGCCCTGGGCGCCAAGATAAGCCGCGGCCAACTTATAGGGTATTCCGGTAACACCGGGTTTTCATCCCTGCCACACCTGCATTTCGCCGTATACCAGGCTAAAAGCTATGGTAAATATGCCTCCATTAAAATCAAGTTCAGCCACGCGCTGCGCCATCCCACTGGCTCAACGCTGACAACAGGCAAGCATCCCTAGCCAAGCACAGGTAAAGGCAAAGGCAATGAAATTTAGTCCCGCTGCGCCACGTAAAGGCTAGTTGGCTTTCATTATTTTAACCTGTTGAAAATCATCGTATATCAGGAAAAATCCTATTTCAGGTATACCTGGCGTTTGCTGGCTGTTGAGAAAAAACCTTAGAAAGTTTGATCTATTGATAAAAATGCGTAGTATATATTGCAACTGGTCAGATGAGCGGATGAGTAAACCATGAGTATTAGAACAAGCCTTAAAAAAGTACTACCCCCTATTTCGTTAACTGAGCAAGAAGCGTTAGACGCAGGCGATGTGTGGATTGAGTCTTCTATATATCAAGGCAAGCCCGATATGGAAGCGCTTAGAGCCATTCCCAAAGCGGCCTTGACTGGAGATGAACAAACCTTTCTTGATGGCCCGGTACAGCAATTATTAGAGATGATTGATGATTTTGCTTTGCAAAACGACAAGCATCTGCCCCAAGAAATACTGGATTTCTTGTCGGTAAATAAATTTTTTGCCTTGATCATTCCTAAGAAATTTAATGGTTTAGAATTTTCTGCTTACGCAAATTCAACCATAGTGGCCACTATTGCCGTTAAAAGCAGTGCGGTCGCTGTGACAGTCATGGTACCTAATTCATTAGGCCCGGGTGAGTTACTGATGCATTACGGTACCACTGCCCAACAAGAACAATGGTTGCCTGACTTAGCCATTGGTAAAGAGATCCCCTGTTTCGCCCTCACCAGCCCGGAAGCAGGTTCTGATGCCGGTGCTATACCGGATGCAGGGATAGTGACTAAAGGCATGTACAAAGGTGAAGAAGTCATTGGCCTTAGCGTGACCTGGGACAAACGTTACATTACTCTGGCACCTATCGCCACCGTACTGGGTTTAGCTTTCAAAGTATTCGATCCTGAGCAGTTATTAGGGGACAAACTGGAAATGGGCATTACCTGCGCCCTTATTCCCAAGTCCCATCCTGGGGTGGAGCTTGGTAACCGTCACGATCCTATGGGTATCCGTTTTTACAATGGTACTACCCGCGGTAACAATGTTTTTATTCCCATGGAATTCATTATAGGTGGAAAGAAAAACATCGGTCGTGGTTGGCAGATGCTGGTGAGTTGTTTGGGTGCCGGCCGGGGGATTTCATTACCCGCCATGGGCGTCGCTTCAGCGCAATCTGCATTAAAATCTACCGCTGAGTATTCCTTTGTACGGGAGCAATTTGGCGTACCGATTGGTCGATTTGAAGGGATACAGGAAAAGCAAGCTGATATTGCCGGTAAAACCTTTGTCCTCGAAGCCATGCGGGTACTGACCACTGAAGGCCTAGGCTTGGGTTTAAAACCCTCAGTTGTCACCGCAATAGCAAAATACCATATGACCGAGCTTGGCCGTGATGTTTGCAACACCGCCATGGATATCCAGGCCGGTAAAGCCATTCAACGTGGCCCGCAAAATACTCTGGCCAATGGTTACGCGGCGCAGCCCATTGCCATTACCGTGGAAGGCGCAAATATACTCACACGTAGTTTGATGATTTTTGGGCAAGGTGCCATGCGTTGTCACCCGTATCTCAAAGATATGGTTGAGCTTATCCATAGCGATGATGCAAAAGCCGATAAAGCTTTTAATAAGGTCTTAGGCAAAACGATTAGTTTCAGTGTGAAAAATTCACTGCGCAGCTTGTCGAAAAGTTATTTGCCCTTTACCCGAGGCGCAGGCTCATCACTACCGGAAGTGAAACCTTACGAAAAACGTATTAATGCCTTGTCAGCCAAATTAGCGCCATTGGCAGATTTATCGCTGTTGATTTTAGGCGGCGATTTGAAAAAAGCCGAGATGTTATCCGCTCGTTTAGGCGACGTGATGAGCTACTTGTATGCTGCTATGGCGGTTGTGCGTTTTTACGAACAAAAAGTATCCAGTCGCAGCGAAGCCAAACCCTATTTTGAATATGCTATTCAATGGTGTTTAAAACAGGCTGAGCAAGCCCTGGTCGATTTTATCGCTAACTTCCCTCATACCGCTACACGCGGCCTGATGAGAGTGTTAACCAATACCTACTCGACTTCGGTTAAGGGTATTTCTGATAACTTAAAACGTGAGTTATCCGATGCCACAATGGCCCAATCGAGTATCATGAGCGAACTGACTCACCTTGTGAAGGTCATACCGGGTGATGGCAACGATATCAACCAACAGGCCTTTACCGCCAAACATGCGGTCCTGCCCTTGTTGAAAACCATCCGAAAATCGCTACGTAAAAATCCGCTGGTACCTTTTATCTCATTCGAACATGCGGTGACTAAAATGCATGCCAAAGGTGAGCTAAACGCTGATGATTTAGCCTTGATATTGGATTACAACGAAAAACGTAAACTGGCAATACGGGTTGATGAATACACCTTCGATCTTGAATTATTGGATACTCAGCAACAATTGGTCACCCCTAAACCAGAACGTCAGGTTGACGCAGCTTAAAGAACGCTAAAACACGGTCGTTATCCACTAGTAACGGCAGCTAAAAACGGGTCCCGATAATCTACCGCGGCCCGTTTTTTATGTTTGCCGGCCATGCAAAAATAGTATTTTTAACCCGCCAAAATCATTTACGATTACCCATAAAATAAATAGTCAACAAATCATATTTACCCGCTACTATCAATTCTCACACTAGCGCGACATTGACAGCAACTTAGTCGCCCGCTTAGGCAATAGCATTAACAACAGGGTATATGATTATGTTTAGAATATTGTTATTTTTGGGTACCAATATCGCCATCTTGGCCCTGATCAGTCTAATTTTTAGCCTGTTTGGTTTCCAGGGATTGTTGGCGCAAAACGGTGTCGACTTGGATCTTCAGGCATTGCTGGTTTACGCAACTGTCATCGGTTTCAGCGGTGCCTTTATTTCACTGTTTTTATCAAAATTTATCGCCAAACGGAGCATGAAAGTACATGTTCTGGCCACACCAGAAAACAGTACCGAACGCTGGCTGGTACAAACGGTGAGTAAACTGGCACAAAAAGCGGGAATTGGTATGCCTGAAGTGGGTATTTTTGTGAATCCATCCCCTAATGCCTTCGCTACCGGTTGGCGAAGAAATAATGCCCTGGTCGCCGTCAGCACCGGCCTGCTTGAGTCCATGAGCAGAAATGAAGTTGAAGCGGTGTTGGCCCACGAAATAAGCCATGTGGCCAATGGCGACATGGTAACCATGACCCTTATTCAAGGCGTGGTAAATACTTTTGTGGTCTTTTTATCACGGATTATTGGCCACGTGGTTGACCGGGTGATATTTAAGGTAGAACGGGGTCACGGCCCAGCGTTCTGGATAGTATCCATCCTCAGCGAATTTCTTTTGGGGATGCTGGCGATGATGGTGGTAATGTGGTTTTCAAGATACCGGGAGTTTCGAGCCGATGCCGGTGGTGCCAGGCTTGCCGGACGACATAACATGATTGCCGCCCTGGAACGTTTAGCGCAAGTCAATAACAATCCGGGCATACCTGAGGAAATGGCGGCGTTGGCCATAGACGCAGGCAAAATCCACGGGCTGTTTGCTAGCCACCCTCCCCTTACTCTGAGAATTAAAGCCTTAAAAAGCGCCACTGTTGACTAATTTACTTGCCCCAGTGAACAAAGCTGCGCCATGACCGTCATTTCCCGTTAAGGCCTTACAGACCTTAACGGGAAAATCACCGTGGCTTATTTCACTTCCATATGGGGTGAGCGATAGACTATGTCATCGTTTAAATCTATACCCAGTCCTGGCACTTCGGTGACTTCAAAAAAGCCGTTTACCGGTTGGGGATCCTGTAAACACAACTCACGGTTCCAGTCTTTGATCGCGTAAGTATGGTGCTCATGAATTAAAAAGTTAGGAATAGCGGTTTCTAGATGCAAGCTGGCTGCCGTTGCAACCGGACCACCACACACATGGGCTTGAATGCGTACATCGTATACATCGGCATAATCACAGACTTTTTTCGCTTCAGTAAAACCACCACACAAGCCAATATCCGGTTGCAATACATCCAGAGATTGATCTTCCAGATAGGGCCGGACTCCCCAGCGATTGTAAAGACGCTCACCACCGGCAATAGGCACATTGACCCGCTTGGCCACTTTGTCATGGAGTTTTGAATTGAGATAATTGACCGGCTCTTCATAAAACAGGCACCCTATATCTTCGACCATTTCCCCAAGCTGAATGGCCGTCGCTACGCCAAGTAAACTGTGACATTCAAAGATAATATCAACATCATCTCCAACCGCATCACGTATAGCCTGCAGGCGGGCTTTAAAGAGTCGCAACTCAGGTTGGGTAAACAGTTTAGTACGATCGTAATGGGTGGCGCCGGTTTTATCGTACACGATGGGATCCACTTTCACTGCATCATAGCCCTGTGCCACAGCTTTCTCAGCTGCCCGGCCATAATCTAAAGGATCGTTGAGACGAGTGACTTCACTGTCCCAGTCAAATTGTAACTGACTGGCATAGGTGCGTAATTTAGCATTGGTCTTACCGCCCAACAATTGATAAACCGGCACGCCCAGCGCTTTACCTTTGATATCCCATAAAGCTGTATCGATGGCACTCATGGCAGCGTAAATAATCGGCCCGCCGCCCAATCCCCAGAAACTTTCCCGCAGCATTCTGCTCCACAAAGCTTCGGTATTCATAGGGTCAAAGCCAATCAACATGGCTTGTGCAATTTCTTTTATCATATGGGCCGCCGCACTGTGCCCCAGATCATATGCCAGCCCGGCTTCACCGACACCCGTGATACCTTCATCGGTATAAACACGCACAAATACCGGATTCCACCCCGGGCGTTTAGGGCAATCGATATCAAATATTTCGACTCGGGTAATTTTCATTTTTCGGTTTCCTGAATTATTTATTTAGATAAAAGCTACTGCGTAATCTCTACAGGCAAAAGCTTGGGTCAAGTTTGAAGGCCTTGCGCAACATAGCTGGCCAGGCTTTCTGCCCGCCGCTTTGGCCACTGTGTACGACGTTAGCCTGGGCATAAATGCCTTGTACGACCTCGGGTGGGATTTCAATAATGGGTTTACCGGTTTGCCATAGTTCTATTTGAATTTCGCAGGCTCTCTGTAAATCGTAAAAACGCATAAAGGCATCTCCCACGCTTGGACCAACCGTTAAGCCACCATGATTATGCAGTAACATATGGTTATTGTGCCCTAAATCATCTTGTAAACGCTGCTTCTCATCACCGTTGACTGCCAGACCTTCATAGGCGTGGTAACTTAACGACGACAGGGAAAACATCGCATACTGGCTCCATGGCTGTAACCCGCCGGCTATGCTGGCGACACTGATTGTTGCCTTGGTATGCAAATGAATAACGCACTGAGCATCGTGGCGTACCTCATGGATAGCACTATGTATGGTAAACCCGGCAGGATTAATACCATAAGGTGAGCCATCCAGCACCTTACCGGTCAGGCTGACTCTGACCAAATTTGATGCAGTGACCTCCTCAAAGGTCAGACCAAAAGGGTTGACCAGATACTCATCGGTATCCGGAACGCGCGCTGAAAGGTGGGTATAAATCAAATCACCCCAGCCCAGAGATGCCACCAGCCGGTAACAAGCAGCCAAGTCGACTCTTGTTTGCCATTCACTGGCCGACACCTTGTCTTGTAAACTTATGTTAGTTAATGCAAACATCTTCCCTCACTTGCGACAAAATCAACATTAGGGGATACCGTCCCACCATCGGTTAAATGGTACAGTATTAAGGACAGATAACCGATACAAAACATCCCCCAGTTATGCGTATATACCCAAGTGACCTCAAAATGCAGAGATTAGCGGGAATTCAAATTGTCAAATACCAGGTATTTATGTTGTGGCATAGTTTCCTATGTTCAATACAAATAATGCTGTAGGAGGTAAATTGCAACCCACCCAGAGGGAGCTTAGGTAGAAAACCAATGCGGCCAACACTTGAAAAGGAAATACCATTTCCTGCGTGATGTGCCTTGCCCTGCCTAAACTCTAAACCAGTATTTTAAAGTCACTTGGGTATAATTTATGCTGTGGGTGACTTTATTCTGCTAAATTTTTGATGAGTAGTTTACCGCCCTTTTCGGTTTACTACGGGCAGGCTATCCTTCAGGCACTTATTGGCGAAACTTTTTGCAACTGACCGGGGCGGGCCTAACTTAATCTTATCTTCCGCCACTGGTCACAAAAGCAAGAGAGAAGATTCTGCGTTGTCCACTTTCCAACAGTAGACGCCATTGCTGCAAAAGCATCTCTTAGATTGGATTTTCTCAGTCGTTCTGACATGTGCATTTTGAGATCACTTGGGTATAATTGTTTGTATGGAAGGCTTGCGTGACATTCATGTGATTCAGGCCACTTTCGAATCTGCCGCTAGCGGCAAATGTATATTATTATAAAAAGGTCACACAATATGAAAGCCAGTGCATGTCATATCTTGGTTAACACTCAAGCTGAAGCAGAAAAAATCAAAGGGCAACTGGATAAAGGAGGCGACTTTCATAACTTGGCTAAAAAACACTCCACCTGCCCCTCAGGTAAAAAAGGCGGTGATTTAGGCGAATTTCAACCCGGCGCTATGGTCAAAGCCTTCGATAACGTGGTGTTTAAAAAAGAGACCTTGGTAGTTCATGGTCCGATAAAAACCCAGTTTGG
>Ga0307489_10000501_pt1 | contig 23891 bp, 39 predicted proteins | sample SB12metaG_FD_202247 | JGI IMG/M metagenome (GOLD analysis project Ga0307489, IMG submission 202247) | Sea-ice brine microbial communities from Beaufort Sea near Barrow, Alaska, United States - SB 1.2 | ecosystem: Environmental > Aquatic > Marine > Coastal | place: USA: Alaska | collected... | reverse complement strand
CCGTTGAACCAACCTTGACACCATCTCACCCAGGTGGACGGCGGCACGGGCGACTTCATCGAGGACACCCCGCCCATGCTCGGCATCTGGAACACGCTTCTGGAGGGCAAGGCGGACGCCACGTGGGTATTCCTGCAGTGGGAGGGGGTCGAGGCCAAGCTCAAGGGCGTGGAGCTCAACACCTTCCCGGCAGGGACCGGCACACATTGCCGTACACATCATCCAGTGACTGTCGACCATCATTTCTGTAGTGCTGGCATCTGATGTCGTGGCGAGCAATATCTGTCAGCCCGGTTGCCCGCCACGTCAACCAACGCACTCCGAACCCTCGTTCAATCAGTAAACTGGCATCCTATGACGTGGCGAGCAATATATGCCAGGAGGCGCGCAATATCTGCCGAGCTCATGCCCGCCGCATCAACCAACGCATTCCGAACGCTCGTTTTTTGTTGAAAGGTATCCTATGACGTGGGAAGTGATATCTGGCAGGCCATAGTGAGCGGTGTGCGACTACGGCATGCCCTACGCTTACGCCCCCTGCCTGTGCGCGCACCCCGACTGGCTGGCCGCCAATCCGGACGCCGCAAAGAAGTTCCTGGCCGCCACCGCCGAGGGGTACAAGCGTGCCGGTGCGGACCCCACAGCCGCCGCTGACATCCTCGTGCGGCTTGCCGTGACTGAGAACAACGGTGGGGCCTGATGGCGTCTGACTTGACTGTTTGCTCATGGTGTACAGTCACAGCCTCGCCTCCTCATCATCACTGCTCACCTACTTTAAGCCCGGTATCGTCTAACTGCTTGGTCGTAGTGTACTGGTACACCCTCACCTCCTCCTATTTGATCATCCAACCAGTTCCTCTCCCAGTGATATGGTGCCTTACTCGCCGGACACGTGGTGGACCCCGCGCTGGCTCTGGCCAGCGCCGAGTTCCTCAAGGACCGCTTCCTGGACAAGGACACCGGCCGCTGGGTAAGGCATCTGACTGTTTTGGCACAGTGTGCCCGTCCACATTCGCCTAACCCTCGAGGCCCGGTATCATCTGACTGTTTGCTCCAGGCGCTGGGTGAGGCATATGACTAATTTGGCATAGTGTACCTGTACACACTCGCCACCTCCTCCTATATCCTGGTATCATCTGAACGTTTGATCATCATGCACCTGTAGACCGTCCCCTCTTTACCCAATGGCCTGGTATCATCCTTGTACACGACAGCATTGCCGCTAAAACTAATACAATAGCACTTAGTATGGCCATCTCACCGGAAAGACCCGTTTGCTGCCGGGCCCTGCTGATGGGGCGCCATGAAGGATGAGGTGTGGGAGAACTACATCAAGTGGCTGTGGGATCAGGCAGGGCCACGCAAGGATTGTCCGCCACGATCCAGCAGATATCATCACGTGATTCCAACGCATATGCAACCCTCGTTTCGTTTGTTGAATGGCATCCTACGAGTATGACGTGGCGGGTAATGTCTGCTCGGCCCTAGGACCAGGATCTACTGACCACCGGCATGCAGAGCCGCCACCCGGACGGCGGCCGCACCTTCTCCCTGGCATGGCCGGTGGCCATCTGATCGTGACATTTCACTATGAGCAGAAGGCCCGGTGGCATCTCAGCGGTGGTATCTCACAGTGTACCTTTACACATTCACCTCCTCATCTGACGCCCAACGTTATCTGATTGTTTGCTCACCCACAGCCAGAGTGTACCTGTAAATATTTGCCTCCTCATCCCAGGCCCACTTTCATTGGACGCTCGATTTCGAAGACTTGAGGCTAAGATGTTTCCTAAGTACCGAGTTAATTACCAGGCCTTACATCCAGGATGACATGCGCGCGGGAAAGGCCGGTGAGAAGATCGACCTGGCCACCGTGCCAAAGGTGTTCACCAATGAATACCTGCCCGCGTAGGCCAGGCAGGGTCTTCCTGACTGTTTGCTCATAGTGTACCAGTGTACCCCCCCACGACTCGAAGATCGACCTAGCCACCGTGCCCAAGGTGTTCACCAACGAGTTCCTGCCCGCGTAAGCCGGCGGGGCCTTTATATGCGAGTTGCCTCTTCAGCTTTAGCGTGCGCCGATCTGTCCCCGAAACGAACTAATTAATCCCATCGTGCACGAGTTACATCTTTAGCTTAAGCTGAGCCATTCTTGACTCAAAAACCAACTAAGTTATCCCAACTTACCTGACCGGTGGAAATGTCAGTTGACAAGGGAACCAGTAGTTTTTGGCCCTGAAGTGGGGCGATCGTTCTCCGCGAGAGTGGGCAGCCTCGACAATCACCACCAACACCGTCGGGCTGAGCCACTCTCTGTATGTGACGGCACTGGGGGTGCCCGGACAGCGGCAGGGGCCGTCGCTCGGGCTGAGATCATACCCCTAACCACCGGATCGCGGTAATGCGCGCGTCGGGAAGTGCTCTTCCGTCCTCCTCTACATTATCAAGAAAACAAGTAATACACACTTGCAATGGAGGATCGAAGTGTAACGCTATGCTTTAGCTCTAGCGCCGCTCATAGATGTCATCGTTTTAATACCAACTATGCCACAAACTAAGATGCAATCGCATCATCGCTACGACTCTACACTACACGCTCTCACGGCACGCTAACGCCCCACCCGCCGGGACACACTACTCGCTCCCTCTACCGTTCTGACTGTTTACTCATTGTGCACACGCATACATGTGAACACCCCCACCCTGTGCACCCCGCTATATGTTCCCTCGCCACATGAACGTCCCCCACACGACGCGACACACTACACGCTACCACACCACCATCACGAGCTACGAGAGAAACAAGTAGAGCGCCGTCTTCAGCTTCTTGACGTCGCCTGTGGTAAACTCCTTCTGCAGCTTACCCGCCTTGTTGTACATCCTATACGACGGCACCTGCAGCCAGGGCCCGGCTACTCGGTTCCTGGCGGTTTGCTCACAGTGTAGTCGTACCAGTGAGCCCGCCACATCATCCTCCCTGGCCTTGCAAGAGTTACCGAGGAAACTGAACTTTACAGGTGGTGGATTACATGGCGGCACGGTCACTTGTGTACAGGTGGACTGCGAGCAAACAGTCCGGGACGCCGTCTAAGGCCCTGGACGGCGGCAACGCGCAGGGCGGTGTCAGCGCCAGCTGTTTACAGGTGCACCACGAGCAAACAGTCAGGGGACACCGCGCGAGGCCCGGCAGCAGCGGCGGCAGAAGCGTACAGGTGCACTATGAGCGAACCGTCTGGAAACGAGTGGTCAGGTCAGGAAGGAGGAGGGAGCGAGTGTGCACGGGTGAATACAACCGTCAGAGGACGCCGCATCAGGCCCCACCTCCATGACCTTCCACTCAGTGGCCAGAGCCTGGAGGTCATCGTTATCGTCCGCATTGAACTTGGCCAGGACTGCATTCGGATATTTCTCAGCGTATTCTGAGAAGAATGGGAACGTCAGCTTGCACGGCCCGCGCTTTACGGCCTGGCAGACGGTGCTCTCCACATCATAAGGTGCCACGTAACTCAAGTATTAAACCAGGGTTCAACGAAGCGTTGGATGACGTGGCGAGCATTCTCGAACAGACCAGGCTCTACCGCACTTGCTGGTGCTGATGTTGACGACACACTTTCGCTTCTCACGCGCGCAATTCCCCTAGCAGGGTCTGCTAGGTAGTGCTCGCCACGTCATAAGATGCCATCAACGTGGGTCGACATTCGGCAAATTTGTTCCACGGGCCATGACGTGCTTTGGCTTGTATTGGTCATGTCAGGCCCTAGGTGCCGGCGTCGCCCAGAAACGGCTTCACGATGCCGCCTGCAACGTCAGTCTGTCGCTTCGCCTAACCCCATGGGTTGGCACTCGGCAAATGTGTTTTGTAACGTGGCTCGTGGCGGGCGATGTTGCCGCTCGTCTCGTCATACGAGTAGGAAGCCATTAACTTGAGAAACTAGGGTCGGCACGTCGGCACCGGGCATAACGTGACTCATAAAGTGACATTCATAGCGGACGATGGAAGCTTGTACCTCCCTACCTCCAGCAGCGCCGCGACTTCCGCCGCGCTCGTCAGCCGCACCACCGTGGTCGCCGGGTCCGCCGGCGCACCCACCCCTGCCGCCTCGCCCCCCGCGGATGCAGCCAGGAAACCACCACTGGGCGACACGCGGCGAGCGATGGTGTGCCTAGTGTGCCCACGTGTTCGAATCTCGTGGGACGGCACGGCGGCGACGCGAAGGAGGGGGCGGCTCGAGCTATAGGGGCGCCCGCAGCAGTACGCCGCCGAGCAGCGGGGCGCCGTGTAGGGGGCAGACATACGCGCCGCGGTCGGGGGCAGCGCGCCTGCGCTCAGCAACGGCAGCATCGCTCGCCGGTGTGCCCACTCGGAAGCACCTGCTGTCACGACAGGTGTCCTCTAAGTGCAACTCTGCTGACCGGGTTCTCTTGGAGCGTGGACGCCACCGGCTGCCCTTGAGGGGACGATCAGGGCAGTGTTCCTCACGTCGCTTCGAGACATAGAACGATGCGACGCCCCCAGTTGTGCGGGCTTCCTCCACTTCCAAAGGTACACGAAGGACCTCGTCGCACGTCGGGTGTGCCCACGTGGAAGGAAAAGCTGTTGGAAAGTACCTGACGAAACGGCAGACTGATCCGCCAAGGGCTTCCTCTCGTCCACTTCTCAGCTCACCTGAGCCGTTTTTATGAGTCACATCACACAACCCGTCCCCAAAAAGCGGTTACGTTTAGCTGAAAATTGGACGTGTGATCCACCCGGCCGATCCGAAAAGATATTCCGCACTTTCGCGGGTTCTAACGTTCTTCGCGCGCGATCTCTCCCATATTCGCCGGGCAATACGAACGCCTCCGCCATTCTCACTGCGCGGCCAACTTCCGCGCAGCCTACTTCACGTCTCTTCATCCCAGACCTCCTCACCACCCGCTCTGAAGACCCCGCGTGGCCACAAAGAACACCTCCTAACCTTTGTCGCGACCAGCGATCAGCACAAATGTTTTCTCGTCTTGCGGGTCTCCGTGGGCGCCGGACCGCCGGTAAGTCGGATCCCCGGAAGTTGCCCGCACACGCTTACCAATCCCACGTATGCGAACGCCGTATCGTGCACAACGATCAGCGCGTTACTCGACGACGCACCTACCGCACGCGCAGGCATCACGCGCGGCGCCGTCGGGTCGAGCGCACCGTTATTTCTTCAATGTCGAAGCAAGAAAAAAAACGAGAAAAACCTAACATTCTACTTGTCGTCCTCGCGCAGGCGTCGCGCGTCGCGCCATGAGCACCGCGCCGGCGGCGGAGGCGATCTCCCGCAAGGCTCCGCCGCCGCTCCGCAAGTCCCCCGGGCAGTCCAGCCTCGGCATCGGCGCCGTCATCGCGCGCAAGAAGATGATGCGGTACGCCAAATTCCAACTTCTATACATGTGCATCGAGCGCCAGCTGTTCTTGAGGTCTCGGCACCCCTGAATCCCCGCCGAACGTTTTGGCGCGAGTCATTGTCGGGGGTGAGGGGGTGGGGTGGGGGGCTGGACGCGGTCCAGAAGGCGGCAGGGGAGGCGGCGCGATTTCTCCCGTGAGCCCGGTGAGGCGCCGCGCGTTTCCAACCGGCCCGTTTTATTTTGTGTGTGTCATAGAATCCTGCTGACTCGGCATTCGCACTCGGCAACCCCGCACGTTTTAACGCGACTTCGGAGGGGGGGGGGGCGGGGGCAGGTCTTTTCGCGGCACCGGCACACAACGGGGTGGAGCGCACGCGTACGTTGCACCGGCTCGCGCGCCGCCTCTCAGTCTTGGTAGGCTAGAGGGAACTCTCCAATTCAAAGTTAGGATGGGCTGACGCGGCGCTGACGGGGCTGCCAGCTGTCGCACTGCTGACTTGCCAGTTTTCGTTCCCCACGGACACAGGGATGAGTTCCAGGACCTGCGCAAGGAGACCGAGGCGGGGATCGGATGAGCGTCCCGTTCCCAGCTCAACATCGCCCGTCAAAGCTGGTACCAGTGGGCTTGTTCCTGAAACCCACGCAAGCATTCGCTCGGCACCTGGCGACATCTCATATCTACACGTGACACTTTCTTGTCAATCTGTCAGCACCGAGAAACGAACAAAGCCATTGCTTGACAGCTGCGATGGCCGAAGGTGAGGCGGCAATGCGGCTTGTGCTACGGCCCTTGGGCGTGGATTTGGCGCTGGGCATCGAGCGCATGACCGTTGGCAGGGCCCGCCAAGCCAACGTGCTATCATTTCAATGCGATGCCAGCACCGTATCGTGCGCGGAACATCCTACAAGCACTCGTGTGAAGAACTTGAAAACACTCACATCGTATCAACGTCAAGCTAGCATCCTAATCACGTGAACGGGACTTAGACGTTCCTATCATTTTGATGCTAGCATCTCATCAGCTTGAAGCTTGTAACATACCAAGGTGGAGCGGGACATGGTTACTGTGACACTCGAATGCGCGTTTTCTCAACCCTGGAACCTGTGCGTGGCACCGGGCCTTCTCCGCTGGCGAACTGCTGTTCAGCAAGAAGTTCGACCAGCGCGGCGCGTGGCTCTGGGTGGTGCGTGCCCAAAGTATTAGCACTAGCTAATGTCTGGTCTGTCCCACTTACTATCACCGGTACTATTTGGCCCTTTTGGCCACCTGCAATCGAGTACGAGTGCACTTTGATGATACACCAAACAAACCACTTACTTGAACTCACCAGCCCACAGTCAAGGCAGCAGTGCCCGACTGCCCATATATCTTACACTCACCACCACCAAGCATGCGCCAGCTGTGGCACCCTGTGACACTCACAGTATGTCGGCAGTACGAATAGTACAGCCTGTATCTAGACTAGTGCCTGGTCTGTACCTAGTACTTCGTACGACTACATGTAGTACGGTCGGAGTTTGGTGATCTGGCCAAAAGTCAAATGTGTTGCGGTGATTTAGCCAAACGTCAGACAGTACTACAAGTACTACAAATCAAGTCGGAGCAGACCAGGCACTAGGAGCTAACGCTCCAGTCTGCTCCTCACTTCGCCGTCTTCGCAGGACACGGATGCGTCCGCGTACTCCGCGGTGAAGGAGATGACCCGCGCCAACGTGGGCGCGCTGCTGGTCATGCGCCAGACCGTTCTGGATGGCAGGGCCGTTGCCACTCGTTCCTTGACTGTTTGCAAGTAGTGCACAGGTGTACACCGTTACACACTCGCCGCACCCTCCTCGGTCCCTGACCCTCAACTCTTTCCCTTCGCAGCTCCACCTGACTGTTTGCTCATGGTGTACCAGTGTAACTGAACGCACTCGCCGCGTCCTCCTCCGTGACCTGGCCTCTGAGGCCACCCGTTTCCCAGGTCGCTCAACTTGAGTGACTTGGAGATATGAAATGAAATTAAGCCGATGTGGGAGCGCGTGGCGGGCCCGGGCGGACGTGAACAACGACGGTGTGGTGAGCGAGGAGGAGCTGGCCGACGGGCGCTGGGATGACGCCGTCGCGGGCATCGTCAGCGAGGTGGGGATCCGACTGTTCGCTCACAGTGTACCGGGACACATTCGTCTCCTCCCCAATAGCATCTGATCGTTTGTTCACAGTGTGCCTGTACACTTCGCCTCCTCCTACTAATCCTCACCGAGGCCTGGTATCATCTGACCGTTTGCTCACAGCGTACATGTACACCCTCGCCTCCTTTCCTTGCACGGCACCGTCTAAACTATTGCTCACATCGTGCCTGTAAGCATTCATGCCGGGCCCTGGCTTGCGCGCGACTACCTGAAGAAGATCGTAACGCAGCGCAAGGTGAGGCGGTGCTGGTTGTACCGATGATACCCATGTTGAAAGCGCCTGGAACAAAGCGCTTGAAACTACGACTTGATTAACTGCTTTCAAACTCTGCTTTCAATGTTAAGATGCGCCGCTACATCAAGGACGCGGCGTTGACCAGCGTGGGTGAGATCATGACGTGCAAGACCAAGATCACCCTCGCGGGCGTGGACATGCCGGTGCTCGAGGCAGAGACTTTGACTCATCCACTTATCATCTCGACCTGAGCCATTGTTTCCGCTGAAAGAGACACCGCCGCGTGTATAAGGCGGCATCAGGCTCTCGCCCTGCTCCCTGTGTGTTTGCCACTGAAACCACTCAACGTGTATAAGGAGGCACCAGACTTTCGCTGCTCCCCGTGTGTCTGTCACTGTAACCACTCAACGCATCCCGTAAAAAGTGCATACGTCGAACCGCAAGGTGGACGAGTGTAAGCCCCTGGCTAGCGGCGATGCAGAAGATGACGGAGGGGCGGTTCCGCCACATGCCCGTTCTCAACCACAACCGCACCATGGTAGGAAGGTGCAGGTTGATCCCAGATTGACCTTGGTTGACCCCAGGTTGACCCGAGGTTGACCCCAGGTCGGACCCGGGCTGACCCCAGGTTGACCGCGATTGGTCTTAGCGCATGAAGCTAATATATGTTTAATCGCTTTTAAGTCCTGCTTTCAGTTTCAAACACGCCGCTACTCCACGGCCGGCATGCTGTGCCTCAGCGACGTCACGCGCCTCGTGCTCGGCAGGGCCGCGCTCGTGGACCTGAATGTTTGATTATGGTGTACCGGTACACCACTACCGATGCCTCCTTGCACTCGTCCCAACCTGACGGTTTGCTCATAGTGCATCGGTACACCACTGCCGCCGCCCCCAACCTGACGGTTTGCTCATAGTGCATTGGTACACCACTCCCGCCGCCGCCGCCGCCGCCGCCGCCCTGCGTGTTGCCGCCGTCCCCGCCGTCCTGGGCCAGGCCATTCGTTCCTTTCAGCCCAACTTCCAGCGGTCCCTGAAGCCTCTCACGAAACCACTCAAAGACGCTTCAGTTCAGCTGAGAAGGGAAGTAGTGTAATGTGCAAGGCCCTGTTGGTGGACGAGCACCGCAAGGAGGTGCACCGGCTGCGCGGCTACATGGCGGGCGGCTACTAAGCGCTTCAGATTCAGCCGCCATCAACTGCCTGATGCTTTGCCGACTTCCCCAACTAAGAAAAAGTATTGAGCCGACCTGCCTTATGAGAAAAAGTATTGAGCCGACCTGCCTTATGCAAGACCGATCTGTGAGGCATATGTGAGAAATGTGAGAAAACCCGCTGAGCGATGATGGTAGGCGCACGAGTATTGAAATGTGACGACGGTACGTCGTCAAATTGTGTATATGTGTGGATGTAAGCTGTAGGTGATGAAATTTTCGCCATATCGTGTGTGTGTTTGTGTGTGTGTGTGTGTGTGTTTCGATGTAAGCCGCATACAGCTTCGTCATGTTATGTGTGTGTTTCTAAGAAGTGTAACAAAGCCGATAGCTTTGATTGTAAATCATGTTATTTTCCTTTCTACAAAGACACGTTCATCGAGCCCCAAGGCGCATCACACGGTGAGCATTTGCCCAACCCCTCCGCTATTTGAAGCGGACAGACCCATCGGAGCGATGTCTGGCACGAGGTCAGCCCTTGAGGCCCCTCGTACCGCGCCGCCAAGCGGCACCGCGCGGAAGTGATCCCCCCTTCCAGGGGTAGTAATAAATTACTACCCCTACCCCTGATACCCCTTCCAGCCCCTTCCATCGTTCCAAATCAGTGTTATCTGGGACTGGTCGGTCGCAAGGTGTTCTCGATATCGAGGCTGGCCGGCGCTCAGGCGCGCCGAGCGCCGTCCGGATCGCGCCGCCAAAGTCAAGCATCATTCCGCCGAACGCTCACTTCCTCTCCGCCCCCCACGCCTCCCCCACACCAACACGGTCTTTCCCAGATGCCGCTCCACCCTCGTGCCGCCGCCGGTACGTCCCGTCTCCCTTCACTCACTCCCCATTCTACCCGCGCCCGTCCTCTTTTGTTTTCGTTCTCGCCAAAGAAACTCGAGCTGTTCCCAGAAAACCTAGAAATGGGCAGAAAGGTTTTGGTGCCCGCCGCCGATCTTCTGTTCTCCTTGAAGCTTCTTCGTTGTGCGGAGTGATGACAAGCATTGCCGCCCCAGTCTTACTAAGCACCGCTCGGTACTTCTGCTGATTGCATACAATATCAGATTTCTGTTCTCTGACCGCATCACAAACGAAGAAGCAAAGCCATTTGGGTTTTGGGTTTTTGAAAAGAAGCTTTCTGTTTTTCCTTTTTCCTCGCCGCCTTATGTTTGGCTCGGCTTGGTCTTCAAGCCAAGACACCGCCGCCATGCCTTGACGCACACTCCTGGCGAACATATTATCGAGATGTGTTCAATCGATCTGCGCTTCGTGATGTCTGTTCTTGATCTGTTCCTTCTTCTTGAGTTCAGTTCAGACCGAGGCATCGCATCGGCCCGTTTTTTGCTTTTGGGTTTTGCGTTTGTGGCCTGCGCTCGTGCGACCGTGTTCTGCTATGAGGAAATGACCGCTCTAACCCAGCTCGCTTTGAGACTTCGGTTGGTGAAGAAAACTTGTTCCATCTCACAATACTTCTGAGCAGACACGACCCGCACGAGCCCATCCTCGCATCTGTGCAAGTTAGGTCAAAACAAAAGATCAACCCTGCTCCCTGTTTTGAACTCAAGAAGCTTTTAGGTTAGATCTAAACCCTGCCCTCTCCACTCCCCTCCGTCTATCAGGCGCTGTCATCAGCAGCTCCGTCAACGCCGCCGCGGGATCTCTGCTCGACGCGGCTTCTGACAGGTGAACACACAACCACCGTTACCCTAGTTTATTTTGAACACGCTCACCACTTTTGAATACGCTCTCTCGAGCACATCTGTGCATCTTCAGTCAGCACACCTCCGCCAGGCCAGCGCCACGCCCACGATCTCCTCTTCAGAACACGCTTCAAAGATCTGCCCTTCTCGAGATCTTGATCTGGCCTGTTCTTCTTGGTTTCAGTTCAGTCCGCTGCCCGCGTTCGTTGTTGTAAGGAAATGAGGACATCTCTTTCCCCAATTGATCGACGCTGAAACTACCAAGGCCACCTCCTTCGCCGGAGGTTTATCTTGCCAGATTTAACTGATCCTTGCAGCAACGGACAACGAGCGCCGCCACTTTGCTTCCCTCCCCCTTCTTGGGGGGCAGGGCTCTTGTCGGGGTTCTTTGGCGCGCCTTATTTTGATTTTTTGGGGTTTTCAAAAGCTCGTTGGAAATGACGATTTTACTTGGTCCGTGTTTTGTATTCGTCTCTGGACGCTGCCGACATTCCAAGGGGACTAGACATCCCATTCTCCCGATCCATGAGCTTTTTACAGATGCCCGCTTGATAGTCAGCCTAGCCTGTAAGACCACTTGAGCAAGTAGTCTCCTTCTCATGTATTAACCTACTCTTTCCTCCCTCCGCCTCTGTTCTCAGAGATCGCAGCAGACGTCCAACAGCTGACCCTGGCTGATGACGCATCACAACCTACTCTCCTGAGCCGACAACTTCGCCTTCGCGAATGACGGCCTGCAGCGAAGCGCAGCTCTCCAGGTGAGAGACACTACGCGCAACACAGTCCGACGCCCACCCACACAGTCTAATTATGGGGCTCCATCTAGTTGTTCTTCAGACTCGGGCTTGCCCGATGTGTCTGCGGTACCGTTCCCTTGGAGCCAAAGTGCAAGCGCCCGGAGGTCTTCGAAACCCGTCGGGCGCGGCGCGCGACACTTTCGCTATCATGGTCTGCCGATAGTGGGCTTCCCATGACGTAGTGTGGCGTATATGCAATATCGTTTTGGCCCGCGTCTCTGTTAGCCTTTGAATTGATTGAGCTCCCATCTCTCTGTCAGATGAGTTCTCCCTTCTCAATTTCAGCTCTTCTCTCCTCATTCAGTTGAGCTGTCTCTCTCTATCAGTCGAGCTGTCTCTTACAGTTGAACTTGGTGACTTGAGCTGTCTTCTCGCTCCTCGATTTGAGCCGTCTCCCTCTCTTGGTAAGTTCAACTGTCTCGCTGTGTTTTGTTTTTACCGGGCTGAAACATCAGGCAACTGTGCGTGGCTATCAGTGCCATAGTGCGGTGTTCAGCAGCCCGCAGAATCATCCTGTGCGTATTTTGGATGTCCAACTGTAGGGCGCTTACTTACTATTCGTGCTCTCGTGTGGCCAAACTTGGAAACCGTTCAGACATTTCATCTCCTCTTCTGTCTCCAGCATCTTTGTTTTGGGTCTTCACATCAGTCTTTGGCTCGGCAACACTGCTGGGTTTGCTCTGCCACTGATCTGCAGTCGTCTATCTCGATGCACTAGGCTGCTGCAACGGCTGCTGCAGTATGTGTACCGGTGCACTTTGTCTGCGTGCTGTCTGTTTTGGGTTTGCCCGGCGACTGTCTTGTGTTCTGTCATCTGCCTGATTCTGTACGCTGTCATGACGGTCGTGTCTCGGCTGTACAGATGGCCGGGGCACAACATGTTGTCTCGTCAGCAACATCTAACTGTGGACGTATTCTCGGAACTGGACAGACCTATGGGGATGAAGCTCAGATCCTTGAATTCCACGTCCAATTCCACCTCGCTCTGGTCCCCACTTGCCTTGCTGGAACCTGTCCACTGGTACTGACGCGTCTCAACTCCTTCCTTCTCATTGTCTCAGGCGCTCACTCGTGTGCGACGACATGTTGTCTACGCTCACTCGCGCTCGCACACACTCGTGCTCAGCATGAGTGGCAACAGCCTGAACGGCTTCGGCCCGACGCCAAGAACGCTGCTGCTCCCTGCCATACAAGGTGAGTGAGCCGCAGTCCCCGACCTCTTCCGAACTCGCTATCCCATCACAGTCTGATCGGATGTCCATCCAACACATTGCAATGACGAAAACCCACTTGAGGCTGTTTGTTAGTAGATTTGATCTGTGCGCTAAATAAATCACCCAATCGACTTCTCCTTCTTCCGAGCATTGTGGACATCCTCTTCTCATATCAGCTGTTTCTGTCAGCTGAGCTCTCGTTTCCGTCAGTCGACTCTCTGTCAGTGAGCTCTCTGTTCAGCTCTCTTCGAGTTGAGCTCTTCTGACAACCGTCCTTTTTCACCATTCATCTCTGTCAGTCATCAGCTCCACAAGGCCGTTGATGCAAATCTTCTTTAGGAACGCGGCGCCTCCTGGGGAAGCCGTGCTAACGCCGGGTGAACCTATCCTCAAGGGGGCGCTAACCCCTGGCACTCGTGCCAAGCTTGGCCCAAAACCCGCGGCTCGATCCGCAGACTGAGGCCTTGTGCGAAAGCTGATACAGACAGACAGACAGATTTCTCATGGCTGTCTCCTCGCTTTATTCGACTGTGTCCCTCCTTTTGTTTGTTCTGACGCCTTTCTCTCCTTTGATCATTCGCAGGCAAGCAGCGCTGATTCCCCACCATCATGGGCCAGTACTGCGCCCATGAGTGCGTGAGCCATGCGACATTCCCTCGAGACAAGATTCCCCAGCTGCTTGTAGCTTGTAGTGTAGCCGAGTTATGAATTGTGCCAACCTTTTGTTTTTGCGCCATGCCATGGAATGAAATGATGAGAGAAATCATTGTTTCACGACGGTCTTCATACGCTTCGGCTTTGATGACTCCTTGATGCTAGTACGCTGATCATTCCATGGCGGCTCGCCATTTACCCGGCACACTGCGGCTTTTTGAGCGCAAATAGCTTTGTGCGTTTTACCTACATAGCTCTTCTCTTGTCCAATGAAAAGTTATCGAGCGATCTTCGTGACTTCACCTCACATCCACCGTTCCCCCCGCCGAAGCGCTGATGACTTCGAACGGAGCATCCCTCGTTACCTTACAACCACAGTTGCCCGCTGACGCTTCAGTTCCTTTCCTCGAGCAATGAACGGCGCTCCCTCTTTACTGCACCGCTCCGTGTTGATAGCTTTGTTCGTTCTACATTCCAGGCTGTTGTTGTGAGTTGACACTCGCCACGAACTGAGCGTCCCTTACCACGCCAGTGCTGCTGCTGAACCACCGCAACATGCTAGAGCTGTTGGCATCTTCGCGATGGTCTCTCAGTCCACTTCCTGTCTTGTCCTGATTTCCCGATTCCCACAATCCACCGGATTTTCGCACTTTTCCACTTTTGGCTTTGGTAGTGAAGGTGTAGCTCCACGCCCGCTGCCTCACAACGCGGCGCCGCAACGGACCTGCCGGCCCCAATAGGCACGAGTCATTTCGGCGCGCGAGTTGTGCTCAGTCGGCTTCAAGCGGTGCGCGCCTGCGTTAGCCGGACCACTCCCGTCGAGCGTCCGCGCAACCGCCGCCTGCCAGGCTGCCATCCATCCAATCCAGCTTCCCTTCCCGAAGCGTCGTTGGGGTGGCTGCTGACAGGGACGCTGCCTCACCCGCCGCGCGTGAACAAGGCGACGGACGGGCCGGGATTGCGTCGTCACAGGTGCGCGACACACCCGATATCGCGCCTTCCCGATGCCTGTTATTTGTGCGGCTCTCCTTCTCTTCCTTCTGTCCTGTCTTATTGGTGGGCATTACTTTTCACTTTAGGCCCGTCACGTCAGATTGCATACGTGAGAAGCGGCGGCACGAGAGGAGTCGCCTCCCCGCCAGCTCCCCCGCATCCACGGCGTGATCACCTCTGGTGGACGACCTAGCAAATACTGGTACACTACGACGTGCTGAAGAAGCAAACGCAAGTACTGTCACACTGTGACTGAAGAATTACTCGCCTCCTCCTTCCTTCCTGTCCTGTCTTCTCAGGCATCGTCAGCGCTAAGCTAAGGAGAGTCGAATAGGGGAAGCAGAATCTAAGAGGGCAGCAGCGCGATGGGGGGAGGGGGTCTTGTTTTCGAGCACGAGCAGCCCAAGGGGTACTCGACCAATGTGCGGCCGCGTGCCGGCACGCAGTTCGGTACCATGGCAGGGCCGGGCAGATACTGCAAGCCACGTCACGAGATGCCGTGCAACTCAAGAAACGATGGTTCCGAATGCTGATTTGACACACTCGTACGTCAAGCAGTTGCACGATATGTCAGCTGAAGAGCCTAGGTGGTGCCAGGTAGTGAGCCAGCACACCTAAATGCCGCCCCACGTGCGACGGCCTCGCCTACACGGGGTGGGGTTGTCGGGGTGTATCAAGGCTTGTGTTGCAGAGGACCGGCTGGGGCGGTCAGGCCAGCGGCTTTGCCACTTCCTGTATTGGATGCTGTTTAAAGTGAGAAACGAGGGTCCGCGCAGTGGGCAGGCCGGGGAGCAGAATGCGACGAGTGTGTACGGGTGCACTGGTACACTATGAACAAACAGTCTGGGTTCCAAGTGTGTGTCTTGGGTTCCAAATGTGTGTCTGACGTGGCGGGCACTATCGTTCGTCCCTAAACCACGGTGTCGTCCACGCGGCCCAGCGGCCCGGCGGCCGGCATGGGATCGTCCTCCCGGGACCACATGACCAAGGTGCACCTCACCGAGGACCACGCCCTGAACTCCATGCGGGCAGGGCCTTCCTTACCTGACGGACGATACTTTCCATCTAAACATTCTTTACAAACGTTTATCGAGCCCCAAGGCGCCCGCATCCTGAGAATTAACCAGCCCCCTCCGTCATTACAAGCGGACTTACGCAAGTATTATTTCCAGCTTCACTTGAGCCGTTTGTCCCTGATACCACTTGAGTTATCCTATCTCACATGACAGCGCAAAGATGCTTCATGTTAAGCTGAAACAACACTTATGTAAGGCTAAATATGGTTTTCCGAGTGTTACTTGGGCTGTACATGCGGGGCATGGAGAGCCCGGGCCCCATCTACAAGCCGCGGACCCGGGTGGATGAAATCCTGGAGGCCAGCGAGCGCAAGGCGGTACGGTCACGCTACCAATCAACCAACACACGTGCCACCCATACCACTGCTCATATTACCACGTACACTTCCGTGTGACACCACTCTTGTCAGGGCATCTTACCATATACTTCTCCATCTGTCAGGTCATTTAGCCAAAGGCACCTCCATGTGATACCCCTCTTGCTGGTCATCTCACCCCAATCAATGGTCGGCTCGCCAAATACACCGCCCTTCATCCGTCTCTGAATCTTACCACTCTTACCTCCGTGTGCTTATCAAACCCACCTGATTGCGACACTGGTCCTTAGAGCACGAAGCGCGCTCAGGCGCAGAAAAAGAAGCCAGTGTACAGCTTCGGGCAGCTGAGCCGCTTCCCGCAGTACGAGTCGGAGGAGAAACAGCACCAAATGTTGCACTGGAGGTAAGGCGTCCCACTTTATCACCTTATCACTGCAGCCCGGTATCGTCAGTCTACTTGCTTGTAGTGTATCTGTTGATTCTACGAGGAAACCGTGTGACTTCGTCGCCATCAATGATGCCCGGTATTGTCAGTCTATATGCCCGCAGTGTACCTGTTGACACGCTCCGCCTCCTCCTCCTCCGGGTATCATCTGACTGTTCGCTCGTCAGACAGTTTGCTCATCTCATCTCTCACCTCTATGGTTGTTTGTGGTTTGTGTCCCCACCCGACGGAGGTTGACAGGGCGGCACGAGGGTGTCCCCGGGCCGGGGGTGTACGAGGAGAACAGTGGGTTGTTCGAGCAGCATAGCTCGCTCAAGCCCACGCTGCCCCAGGCAGGGCGAAACATGAGAATGAGCGCTCGACCGACGTTGTGTTCCTACGTCTCATAATCCGTGCGTCCGTAACTCTGTATGAGCATTCAATACGAGGGCCAGGGCGAAAGTCTGATGCCTCCTTATACACGTTCAATCGTCACTATCCCTCTCTCTCCATGAGCATTTAATCTGAAGGTGAGGTATGCTCCTGAGCACCGATCTGGGTTCGAGTGCTTGATATCAATGACCCTCCTGCCAGGTGAACTTCAGCCGCGCCACCCGCGATAACGACAGCAAATTGTACCTGTCCTCGCGGCACAGCGCGGTCAACCCTGTGCTGCTGGAGACGTCGCCGGTAGGGACTCATGGATAGTGCTCGCCACAACATTGACCCGCGTCTTGAACCCTCGCCTCTTTACTTGAATGGCGTCCTGTGAGGTGGCATGTACTGTCTGCCAGGCACGTTGCCCGCCACGTCATCGCCACGTGTTGTGAGTCCTCGTCTCCTGAGTTGAATGACAACCTATGACGTGGCAAGCAATATCTGCCAGGCACTTGCCCGCCACGGCACCAACACTCATTTGCACCCTCGTTTATTGAGTTCAAATGGCATCCTATGACGTGGCGAGCACTGTATATCTGTCCTTAGTCGCCGGGGCCGGGGTCGCACACGTACGTGTCGAGCATCAAGCGGCAAGTGGACAGCCGCAAGGAGAGCATTAGGAGCGTCAGCGTGGGGCGGGTAGGGCCTGCCAGATGTCTTTGCCACGTCACCCAACGCATTTTTAACCCTCGTCTCGTTGGTTGAATCGCATCCCATGACGTGGCGAGCAATATCTGATAGGCCCATTGCCCGCCACGCCATCCGATGCATTCAGTGCATCCAAGGCATTGTGAACCCTGGTTTCTTAAGAGAAGTTACATCCTTTGACGTGTCGAGCAATGTCTATCAGGCCCTCGGGACGGGCGAAGCGGTTTGCGTACGACAAAGCCGAGGGTAGCCGCAAAGTGCCGGACGCGGTGTCGCCGGGGCCGGGCGAGCACGGGCTGGGCGAGGGGCGGGGGGCTCACACTCGTCCTCCTTTCAGCTCAACGTGAGCCGTTTCTGACACATGATGCACCCTACACACCCTCTGATACCTCCTGATACCCCCTGATACCCCCTCTTACCCCCTTACACCTCCTGAACATCCCCTGTACAACCTCTAAATGCACCCCCTATCCCACAGAAAGCGCTCAAGTTGAGCCTAAAAGTGAACGAGTGCAAGCCCCTTGCGAGGGGGGCTTCACCCGCCAGCACCTGTCGATCAAAAAGAGTTCCGCCAACTTTGGCTTCGGAAGTTGCGAGCGCAGCGGCCGCGACAAGAAGTTGTACATCAGCCACGGACACGAAAAGGCGGGGAGGCGCACGATACATCTTACGTCGTGTATGTCCCGTCCGAATTTTGCTAGTAACATGTGTTGTGGTCCCAGCTGACTTGCTCCATGTAAGATGTACCGGTGCACTACGAGTTACGGTCCCTGCCACAAGGAGATGTACGGAGTGACTGGGCCCGGGTAGGGCCACGCAGATATTGCCTGCCACCTCATCGACACACATAAACCCTCGTGTCTCCAGTAAAACTAGGGCCTGGCAGATGATGCCCGCCACCTCATCGACGCGCAATGCACTCGTATGACGTCGCCAGCGATATCTGCTCGGCCCTCGACCCAGGCCCGCTCTCATGAAGCGGGTGGATGCTGTTGGATCACAAGTTGACAGCCGGAAGATTACGATGGGTAGGACGAAGTTCGGCACGGCGACGCGGTTCGCGGAGCACAGGGAGATAGGGCGGCCGGCGCAGCCGGGGCCGGGCAGCTATAACTGTCAGTGACCAGTGAGTGGAGGGTGTGGGTGTTACACCTGACAGTGAGTGGAGAGTGTGTATGTTAGGGTGTTACGCCTGCCAGTGAGTGGAAGGTGTGGAGGGTGTTGGTGTCACAGTCGGAAGGTGACGATGGGGAGGACCAAATTCGGCACGGCGACGCGGTCCGCGGAACACACCTCTGGAGCACACCGGACTGCGCAACCGGGGCCGGGCAGCTACAGCTGCCAATAATACGTGTGGCTCGCTATTTAGGTGAGGGTGTGGGAGTTACAACTGCCAGTCAGGAGGGGGTCATGGAGGAGACGGAGGAGGAGGAGGAGGAGGAGGAGGAGGAGGAGGAGCAGCAGGATGAGGAGCAAGGGGGCGTTTTTTTAAATACATATCTACGATTACGTAGCTACGATCACATATCTACGATTACGTAGCAATAATGTGGCATCATCCCGCAACAAACTGTGATGAAATGATAAGTCACCCGCTGATGAGCTCCCTGTGCTCGCCATCCACCAAATAAGCCTGCGAGTCATCCAGAGTCACCACGTCGTGATCCAGTCCCCCTTTTTTACTGTCCACCAACCCCGCAAACCGGCTCGAGTAGTGCGGGAAGAAAGAGAGGCCTGGCACCAAACCCAAGCCCGCGTACTCGGGATCACCCTTCCCGACGGTGGCGAGGTCGGTGTTGCGGAGGTCCCGGGTATGAGGGTCATCGAGAACAAGCACTGATATCGGAGCATGACTTACCTTTAGTTCGAATGGGCAGGAGGGTCATTGAGAACAAGCACTCGAACCGAGTGCGGAGTATGATTCACCGTCGGAGTGCATGGTCATACAGACGCGCAGACTTGGTTCGTCGGTTCAACGTCGGTCGAGTGCTTGTTCTCGACAATCCCCTGCCAGGACTCGCCGAAGCCGGGGTCGTCCCAGCCTTTCCAAAACCCGATGGACGCCGTCTGTCCGGCGCAGATGCTACTGGCGCTGGCCCCCACGTACAACACCCCCTCCGCCACCTTCCGCTTGATGATGGGGTCGGCGCCTGACGCGTGCATCTGATAGCGCAGGTAGAAGGTGTTGCCGAAGTTTGCGGTCTGGCAGATGTTGCCCGCCACGTCATCCTCCACGTCTCATACCCTCGTTTCCTGAGTTAAGATCTACTGCGCGGCATATCTTCCATGTGTTAGACCCTCGTTTCCTGAGTCAAATGGCGGCACATGACGCGGCGAGCACATCTGTCCGTCCCTACCGTACTCGACGTACATCACGTCCACGTCTCGCAGCCTCTCCTCGACCTCTGCCTGCTTCATGCCGACGAGCTGGAAGGTGTCAACGTCGGTCGCCCCCAGCTTAAGGCCTGATAGATATTGCCCGCCACGTCATCGACACGCGTTTTGAACCCAATTTGATTGAGTTACACGGCATCATCCTATGTCGCGGCAAGCAATATCTGCCAGGCCCGAAAGCAGATGTTACCCGCCACGTCGTCCAACTCATATAGAGCACTCGTTTATTGGTTTAAGTGGTATACCATGGCGTGGCGAGCAGCATCATCGCGGCCTTAGCCCAGATATTGCCCGCCACGCCATCCACTGCGTGTTAGGGCCCAAAATTCTTGAGGTGAACAGTATCATATGACGCGGCAAGCAATTACTGCCAGGCCCTGCCCCAGGCGCTGCAGCTCCGGCACCATCCTCGCGCGCAGCGACCCCTCCTGCGCGCCATCTTTGATAGCGGCGTCGACTATGTACGCCACTTTAGCGACTGCCGTGTCGCCCTGCCTCTCAGCCACTCGCGCGGACAACATGCGTTTGAAGTGGCCCTGCGTGTTCGGCGAGGTGGGGGTTTACGTGAGCGTTGAGTGGTGGTGTGGTGAGAGGTGTTGAGGTGATGTGGTGGGAGAGCTTGAGGGTTGAGAGGTTTGAGGTGTTGAGTTTTAGAGGAGGTGAGAATTTTAAAGAGGTGCTGTGGTGATACGTCTGTACGTGATAAGATGTGGTGAGAGATGTGAGGGATGAGAGGTGATGTGGCTAGACGCGATGAGAGGTGGAGAGAGAGCTGAGGGTTGAGGTGGTGTGAGGTGGGAGAGGTGGTCGGGTGAGGTGCTGAGAGAGACTGGTGTGAGGTTGTGAGAGGTGTGAGAAAAGCTCTAGTAGCGTTGTGCGAGTCGAGTGGCCAGGCCCGGCAGGAGGATGCGGCGAGTGTTACGGGTACGCTATGACACTATTACACTATTACACTGTGAGCATGAGCAGAAGGAGGCAGGGGTCGCACCTTCATGGCCGGCGTGGTGAGGCCGTTGCTGGTCAACAGCAGGCGCGGCGCGGCGGGGCTCGCGACGCACTCCATCCCTGCTTCGCCTCTCACCCTCTGACAGCTGTGGTGATGGGTCGCTTGCGCTTGGGAGGCGTGGGCGCGCGGAACGAACGCGGCGAGCGCGGCGACTGATACGGCCGAGGCGACGGCGAGCAACACAGCAGAGCGGCCCCGTCGCGTGGCAGGCATCGACGTGAGCGTCGGGAGAGTGGTGAGGGCGTGCTTGCACTGCGATGCGAAGGTGGCATGCCACCTCAGCGAGCTTCAAAAGCGATTCAGGGCCTGACGTAAATGTTTCACTGTCGTTTATGAACCCTCATTTAATTAGTTAAATACCGAGCAACCAAATTCATTGAGCGATTTATGCCCGACCTAAATTTCCTCTTGCTTTTGAGAACCAGCAGGGCCACATTTTGGTGGCCTTGCTGTGACCCCCAGAACTGCCAGACGGAGCGGTCAAGCTGTCAAGCAAGGCACCCGAACAATTTAGGCATCACTCGTCCCCGCGCAGCGAGCGACGGACTGACGGACGCCCCGCGTCCTCCTCGCGGGCCACGCCAGCCGCACATCTTGCTCGGACGGACGAGTCCACTACCATTGGCATCGCTTCGGCCTTGTTGCATCGCTCTCTAGGCACAGGTACAGAGTTTACTCATTTCGGCATTTTGTTTGCTCTGCAGGTTTTGGGGTCACGGGCGCGGGTGGCATTCAGGGCGCTTCCTTTGGGGACGGCTCCGGGATATTGAGGTATCACACGTGAGCATAGGGTGCGCATATCAACGCCGTCGCCGCCGTACGTATGCCCACCTACCGCCGCCTCTTCTCAGCCTTCTCTACACCCTCTACAATCACAGGTACTAACTTACCTCCTACTGCCGCCTCGTTTCTTCTCCACCCTCTACAGGTACGAGTATACCTCGGCGCGGCAAGCAGATGACACTCACTGTGTGGCGAAGGACCACGTAGGTCATAGTGTAGTCAGCAAACCATGCCGGCAAGGCCCGGCATATACTGCTCGCCACTCAGCCACGCCACTCCCATCGCATTTGAGCTTAAAATGCAGGCACTTGAGTTGAATTGCTTCCTAAAAGTATGACGTGGAGAGTACATCTGTGCAGGCCATACGTGCTGGCCGCCCCCGCCGCGCCGGTCGACGCCAAAGCCGCGCTCAAAGCTGAGAAGGACGCATGGTATGGTGGACACTCATTTGAGTGTCTGGCTAGATGCCTGTGGGCGGTGTGGGTGGTGTGCAGCAGTCTTACCACGTGCTACGACTAGCGGTGCACACTCGGGACGCTGACGTCGTTGAGTGTCTGACTACATACTTGCCTGTTTGGTGTGCGGTAGTCTTCGCTACTCTGGCGGTGAACGCTCGGGAGGCTGAGATGATACTACTTATGATGCAAACTCGGAAGGCTGACGACATACTACTGTTGATGCACATTCGGGAGGATGACGTTGTTGGGTGTTTTACCACATATGTGCCTGTGGGTGCATGCGGTGGTCTTACCACGTGTTACTGCTACTGGTGCTACTCGGGATGCTGACGCGCTTGCTGTATGTGTTGTGTACCCTACTCCTCGCAAGAAAGACCCAAAGCTGCTCATTGAGGCGCTGCAGGGTAGTGGCGGGAAGGCGGGCCCTTCGCCGCTTTCCAAACCTGAAGCGGCGTTTCACGTCTGGAACTACGTGGTGCCGGGCGTCGGCAGGGCAAGATGAATACAGCCTGCCATATCTCGCATCACCCACCACGATTAAAACCCTCGGGTATTGACTTCCTGTGACGTGGGGAGCAATTCGTTATTTGGCCTTGTACGTGGGCCGGGCGGCGGAATGCCACGACGCCATTCCATATCTGATTGCCATGCTGAAGAATCCGGATCCAAAGCAAGAGGGTATCGCGGACGAGGTAGGGCAGTGCAGCTTGACCCCAGATTTAGGGGGTGTCGAAGGGGTGATCGGGGTGTGTAGAGGGTGTTTAGGGGGTGCGTAGGGGCGTGTAGGGGGTTTTCAGAGGGGATGGGCTGTGCAAGCTGACCACAATTTGATTCCGGGTTGACCACGCTTGGTTTCAGCGCTTGAAGCTAAAACATGAAGAGCCGCTTTCAAACTTTGCTTTCAATTTCCATTTGCGCCGCTACAACGAGGTGAATCACAGCGTGAGCGGCGCGCTGGCGTACCTGGCAAGGGGTTCGATGAGAGCAGGCACTCCACCGACCTTGAAGCGAAGAAAAACTGAAATCTGTGTGAGCGTTCACTCTGAACGTCTGCAGACCGTATCTTATCTGGGTTCGAACGTGTGTTCTCAATGACCCTCCTACTTGGCACGGGTAGACGAGTACCGGGCGGAGATCGCGGCGAACCCCGTCCCGACTCTCCTCGCGGGGCTGCTGGTGCACAAGGGCAGTGATCTCATTCCGCAGTTCGCCTCGCAGTGTCTGCTGGAGCTGAGCGTGAGTGAGGACGTGCGTAAGATGGGCTCAATGCTTGCGGTAGAGCCCGGCAGATACAGCCTGCCACATCAACCTCCATGCTCTAGACCCTCGGTCCTCGAGTCAATGGCATCACCTGTGCATACCCTGGATTATCGACTCAAATGGCATCACACGACGTGGCGAGCTACACGTGCCCAGGCCCTGCCTCGCGGTTGTCCCGGCGCTCATCGCCGCGGTAAGCAACAACCTTCCAACCTGCGACGACAGCAGTAACTGCAAGGAAATGCTGCTCAATGCGTTGAAGTGTTTGGGAAACATGACGGCAGCTCCAGGAGTGGCGCTGGCCAGCCTAGCCGCAGTGGGGCCTGACAGATACGGCTAGCCACGTCATATGATGTGAGAAACGAGAGCGTTCAATATGCGTCGTCTGACGCGGCAGGCAATGTCTGCTTGTCCCTATCCTGCGGCGGCATCGGATAGTACTCCGCCAGCATACAAGTTCCTGACAAACCTTGTGGACGGCACGTATATCTCAGGGGACAAGGTAGGGGGGTCATTGAGACCACACTTGTCCGACGTTGAATTGCCTTCTCCGCGCGAATGTATGAGCATGCATCATGAAGGTCAGTCACGCTCGATATCGATTCGAGTGCTGTCTTCGATGCCCCTCATGCAAGGTGGTGCGGTCTGCCGTAACGATTCTGGTCGGTCGCTGCCTAGAGCGAGGGGTGGATCCGGCGGCGGCGGCGGCGGATGCGGGCCCGCGGCGGAGCGTGGCCGGGAAGTTTCCCGACGACGTGCG
>Ga0307489_10000500_pt1 | contig 23965 bp, 29 predicted proteins | sample SB12metaG_FD_202247 | JGI IMG/M metagenome (GOLD analysis project Ga0307489, IMG submission 202247) | Sea-ice brine microbial communities from Beaufort Sea near Barrow, Alaska, United States - SB 1.2 | ecosystem: Environmental > Aquatic > Marine > Coastal | place: USA: Alaska | collected... | reverse complement strand
ATCATATTTCAGTTCCAAGCACTGACTTCCAGGCGCTTTCAACGCAGGTTTGATATGGTCAATCTGCACCGACCTACCTCGTCCATGTCAGTCGATTGCATCCCCGTCCCCTTGTATATCCAGTTCAGAGATTCGTAGCAGCCGCCAGAAGCGGAGGAGCGCTTATAGCCCAGGAGCAGGGGCATGGAGGTGTATACGGCGAGTAAGTACGGTTACACCAGCACACGTGTGTGGGGAGGAGCGTACCAGGGCTAAAGTCAGGGCGAAGTCAGGTGCCTCTTCAAACGAGCTGAAGCATCCCTTCCCCGCTCCCCCCTATCTTGCGGGACACGAGTGACAGGCCCTGCCGGCAAGCGCGAGGAAACCGGCTAAGCTGGTGAGGGCTCCGCCAAGTAGGGCAGCGGGGCTCATACCCGCGCCCAGGGTCTTGCACGAGTCTCCTGCTCAGCTCGACATGATGATTGTGGACACTAGACAACATGATGCAGACTTTGCTAAGCTGAATAGGAGAACGGCTGTAAGGACCTACCCATTGCGTCGGCGACGCGGGCGAGTGACGGCGGTGAGGTCGTGGCGACGGCGCTGACGCAGAAGCTCGGCGCGGCACCTGTATGTGGCGGTTGAAGTGGAGAGGTTGCCTCAGTTGCAGTCGATACTATGCTTCATCGGCAGGAGGAAGGTGGGTTCAAGTTGATAAGCCAGCGGCGGCAGTTACATCGCGCTGTTATGAGCATGGCGCCGCCACCGGAACAACGGCGGTAAGCGCCGCCCTCGTACCCGTCCCCGTCCCCGGCACCGTCACCCTCACTGTGTGTCACTGACGGTAGGTTCAGTAGTGCAGGGTATATTCTGATATGTGTGGTCAGTATACTGTGTTGAAGTGTATGGGTGTGTTACTTGACGCGATGTCGACGCCGCGGTTGGGCGAGGTGAGGGCGTCGACGGCAGAGCGCTTGGCCACCGCGGCGGCTTCGGCGGCGACATTTGCGGTGACAGGCGCCGGCTTTGCCGCTGCCGCCGGCGTTCTCTCGGCAGCAGCCGTGACCTTCAACTGGGTACCGTCGGCCCTTCCACGGCCACTTAAGGCGCGAGGCACGCGGCGGGCGGAGCGAAGACGTGCGTTGACGGCGCGGCGGCTGGGTAGTTTCGGGGGCTGGCGTGGGATGGCGAGGGGGAGCATGTTGAGGGGCGGGGGGCAGGTCAGGGTGCGCTCGTGCACGCCAAGTGCCGAGAGTCAGAGCAAGGTGGATATGCCGTCACCGGTGTTTGGTGGACCAAAGTTGTATGTGGTGTACGGTCACCGACCTCCGATCCATCCGATCATGCCGGTCAAGCGCGGCCTTTCATCTTCTTGACTTCTCGGTTTCCAAGTCTGGGAGGAGTCCAAACAGTGGCGCGATGTGCACTTCGCAGCTGCAGTGCCCCAGCCAGCGGCAGTCCCCAGCTGATTGTCGCACAGGTACTGCGCACCGTCTCATAGCGGCACGCGCCACTCATTGCCGCCTTTGGTTCTGCGACAACACTGCGTACCCTGCCGCCCCCGTCCGCCCGTCCGCTCCGCCGCTCTTCGTTGCCGCGCGGGCCTATAACCATAACGTCTCGTCGAGGCTGCGCTATTGCATACCCCCCACTGTTGGTCGACGCACCCCACCGCGCTCGTGATGATGGCGGCGGGCATGATGACGACACTCGCGCCTCTCTGTCCCGGGCACCGCACGCCGGCCGCTGCACGCAACTCACCAGTCCCGCGCGCCGCTAGAGGTGAAACATTTTCGCCGCCCACTGAAGTCGTTTCGCCCCTGAACCCGCTAGCCGCTGGCCGCAATATTTCTTCACACCTTTCAAGTGCTCATGACGGGGGCCAAGCAAGGCGGAAGCCTGGTGCCTCCACATACACGCTGGCGCGTCTCTCTCTCTAAGGTGCACGGTAAGCTGATTGATTAAACTCCGTGCCGGGTTTTGTAATGTCGGACTCTAACCCCGGGTGCACTGGTAGCCCGCCGTGCGGTAGGGCGCTGCAGTCTGACCCCGGGTTGAACGCGCTACTAGGTTGAACAGCGCTTCCGGCTAAATTACGATTATTCGCGTTCAAATTTTCCTTTTACATCAACTTGAACGCGCTACTTGGTCTCTTAGCGATTCTAGTTAAATCTATATTGATCGCTTTCAAAATGTACTTTTACCATCAACGTGAGAGCCCCTACTACGCGACGATGTACGGCGCTCCGGCGTTCGCCGAGCACATCGCGGCGGCGTTCCCTGAGGCAGAGTGACGAGATATCCCATATCGATATCCAGGATGACAATGTCGATATAGTCATCTCCCATATCGATGTCCCATGTCCCATACCGATATCCAGGATGACAATATCGATACAGTCATCTCCCATATCGATGTCCCAAAACCCATATCGATATCCAACATGACAGTATCGATGTAGTCATCTCCAACACTGATGTCCCATATCCCATATCGATATCCCATATCGATATCCCATATTCCATTTCGATGCCCACATTGATATCTCATTGATGTCTGATATCCCATATCGATATGCCATATCCCATATCATCGACATCGGATAATATCTTGTCACTCTGCCCCGAGGCCGGAATCGCCACTGCGGAGGAGGGCCGGGAGCTGTGGGACCAGGTAAGGTGGTGCAGGGTGCAGGTCGACCCCAACGTTGACCCCGGATTATCCGCTCTTGGTTTCATCGCTCGAAGCTTGAACATGAAGAACCGCGTTCAGATGTTGCTTTCAATTTCGACTTGCGCTAATACGACCAGGGTTACACCATCCTGGACGTTCGCGCGCTGAGCGAGATTGAACACGTGGCAGGGGCTCGTCCACTCGTCCACTATTCATCTCACGTAAGCACCTTTTGCGGGATCGTAGGGTTACACTGTTCCACTGTTCACCTCAACTCAAGCACTCTTTGCAGGATACGTAGTCTGACACTCGTCCACTATTCACCTCAACGTAAGCACTTTTTCCGGCATACGTAGGGTGGTTTTAGGGACGAAACGGTCCAAGTTGAGCCGAGTTGTGGACGAGTGTAAGCCCCTGGCACGTGGGCAAACTGCCCAACCCGAAGCGCGGGGAGGTGGTGGACGTCGTCATAGGGGACAAGGTAAGGTGGTGCAAGTTGAACCTGAGATGGCGTTTCTGGATTCGGACGGATTAAGTGGAAGTCGGATTCGGTTGGATTCGGGCGGATTTCGAGCAGCCCCGCATTCAGCGTATTTTGCTGTCTGTATGGGCATTTTGACCCTATGCAAATAGGTTCCGGATTCGGACGGATTCGGTCTAGGGTCGGATTCGGGTGGATTCTTGGACCCCGGCGGATTTCTGGACCCCGGAATTGGAATCCGCCAACCCAGAGTTGGACCAATTAAAGACATGTTGAAAGCACCCGGAACTCCAGGTGAGTGCTTGCACCTGACATATGGTGAACTGCTTTCAAGTTTTGCTTTCAATGTCAACTTACGCCGCTACAACAAGGTGAAGGTGATCCCTTACATTAACGCGGAGCGCAAGTACAACGCCGAGCTCGGGGCAAAGGAGTACGTGCAGGTAGAGTGACAAGATATCCCATATCGATATGGAGGATGACCATATCGATACTGTCATTTCCCATATCATTAGCCCATATCCCATATCAATATCCAGGATGACCATATCGATATGGCAGATAACCATTTCGATATATCATATCCCATATCGATAACCCATATCCCATATCGATATCTAGGATGACCATATTGTAGATGACCATATCGATATATCATAACCAATAACCCTATCGATATCTCATTGATGTCCGATCTCCCGTATCGATCTCCCATATCGAGATCGGATCATGTCTTGTCACTCTACGTGCAGGTTCCCAACGCGGCGTTCCAAACGATGGTGTCGAAGACCTTCCCGGACACGGCGACGGCCAAGATCATGGTCGCGTGCTCGGTGCGGCCCCCGTTGTCATCCTCGCCGGTCGGTATAGTCAGGTACCTTATACTATCAAGCCACTATCTACTCGCGCTGAGCAGCTCTACCATAAGAAACACGCGGTTTGGGTAAAACAATCCCGACTCTTGGGATATCTGTCGATCGACCAACCGGCCGGTCTCTCGCTTTGCACGAGTTGATAACGCCTCAAATCGACCAATTTGACGAATCGAGGTTTCGCGCGATTTACCCCTCACTTTATTATGGTGGAGTGGTTCGGACCGTGTAGATGCATGCTGATTCGCCCCTCAAAAGCGACCGCGTTCGTGTGTTGATACCGGGCCCTGGATATCGGACGGGCGCACACGCGCCATCGCAGCGCTGGAGATTTTGGACAAGATGGGTTACTCCAACATTGTCGGGCTCAGAGGCGGCGCCAACGTTTGGATGCAGACGTGGTAAGGATTGATCGATATCACTCGCCACGTGTCACGATGCCATTTCGCGCAACAATTTGGGGTTCAATATGCGTTAAATGACATGACGAGCAATGCATGCGTTTTTTGACGTGGCGAGCAATATGCTCGACACGTGACAGGATTCAGGATGCCATTTCGCGCAAGAGTTTGGGGTGCAATATGCGTTGAATGACATGACGAGCAATGTATGCGTTTAGTGTCGTGGCGAGCAATATCCGTCAGGCCCTGCGACGTGGGACAAGAAACTGAAGCGGCGCCAGCTGCCCGGCGAGTTTAAGAGCGACTACACCACGGCCGGTGCGGCGGTACATATTGACCCCATCAAACCCAGGTTTAGGGTTGAGGGTTATGGGTTCAGGTTCTAGGTTTAGGGTTACAGCACGCCCGGTGCGGCGGTACATATTGACCCCATCAAACCCAGCTTGAAGCGCCTGAGAGAGAGAGATGCTTCCACGTGAAAAAGGAGGCACCAGGCTTGCGCCCTGCCCCCCGTGAAGCGCCTGGAACTTAGCGCTTGAAATTGAGATACGTCAAATTGCTGCCGAGTTTTGTATTCAAATTCAACTTGCGGCGCTGCAACCCGGCGACTGCCAGCAATTCAGCGTGGGCCTGGGTTCCCGATCCTCCAACGACGCGGACCACCACGAGGCAGGAGGGTTTGAGGGTTGAGGTTTTAAGTTTTAGGGTTTAGGGTTTAGGGTTTAGGGTTTTCAGCGTGGGCTTGGGCTCTCGCTCCTCCAACGATGCGGACCACCACGAGGCAGGGGGGGGTCATGAATTCGGGTTTAGGATTCGGGATTTAGTGTTTCGGGTTTTCAGTTTAGGGTTGAGTGTTTAGGGTGAAGGGTGTTTCAGCGTGGGCCTTGGCTCCTGATCCTCCAACGACGCGGACCACCACGAGGCAGGGGGGATTTAGGGTTTAGGGCTTATGGTTTGGGGTATAGGGTTTAAGGTTGAGGATTAAGGGTTTAAGGTTTAGGGTTTTTCAGGGTGGGCCTGGGCCCCACATCCCACAACGAGGCCGGGAGGTATTGAGAACAGGCACTCGACCGCGCAGATCGAGTGGAGGGGATCTAATGGGGATTTGGAATTTCCTGAGTTCATAGACGGTCATTCATATGAATTACAGTGTAGATCAGCCTCCCATACACGGTAGGCTGATTTTTGTTTAGCGAAGGTCTATAAAATCAAAGATCTTGACCATACCGCGCTACGTGCCATCACCGTTTGACCCGCTTCACCCGATATGCGTAGGACGGACGGTGGATCTCTTCCCACGCGGTCCCCTCCACGCGTCATATGTACACTAGAGCGTTCACCCTGCAGCTTAGTCATGTCCAATCTCGGTTCGAATGCTCGGTCTCAATGACCCTTCTGCTAGGTCCGCGAGTGGCGCGACCCGGTGGAATGGGCGTGCCCCGTGGTGAGCGAGGGGGACTGAACGCGTGGTGCACTAAGAGCGAAATGTCAGATTGAGTGAATGAGTGATGTCTTGACATGACAAGTCGTGTCACGTGATGACTAGGAGGACTAAGCGGGTTGTAAGGAGTGAGCCGTGAGGAGCGAGTGAGTGACGCTGAGTGAAGCGGAGTGAGTGACAAGGAGGTAGAAATTTGGACGGAAACGGGATTATGGACACCCACGCTGTTGTACTCAAGCGCAGAGCTCGTAAAACATTCAAATGCGCCGCGGCTGAAGCGTGAAGTATTCTATAGCATTGAGCTGGCAAGTGGACATCGTGTCCGGCTTGGAGGAAGAAAACTTAACATGCGGCATCGGCTCTTCTATGTGAGGACGAAATAAATAACATCCGAGACGGTCGGTGGACATTTTCAGGGCCAATCATTCACAAGTCACTCCACAACGCGAGGCAATGCTCCTTTGCGAACATATGTTATGATACTAGCTAGAGCTAATCTAATTCAGCATATTCATCATTGGGTATTCGTCATCATGATCATCATTATCACGGATCTACTCATCTACCTCAGCGTATTCATTGGATGTGCGTCGTCTCCGCGTCGGCGTTCGCCATGGAACGCACTCTATCAGATGCCTCTCGCATTGCCACCGTCTTAGCATGCTCATCACCATGAGCCTTCTCGAACACCTCGACCGCTGACGCGAAAGATGCGGCTGCCTCCTCGTAACGCGCTCCCTTCTCGTAAACGATTGCCATGGAGAGCAGCGTGTCCCCGACGTCCGGATGATCCTCCCTTAGCGTCTTGTGCTGCACCGCAAGCACGCGCCCGTAGAGCTCCAGCGCCTCTGCGCACCGCTCTTGGCCGTCGTGAATGATCGCCATGCTGTTTAGGTTGCTCGTGACATCCGAGTGATCCTCCCCCAACGCCTTCAGCTGCACCGCGAGCGCGCGCCCGAAGAGCTCCAGTGCCCGTTCGTACCGCTCTTGCTTCGCGTACACGCGCGCCATGATACCTAGGGTCATGGCAACGTCCGGGTGCTCCTCTCCCAACGCCTTCTGCTCCACCGCAAGTGCGCGCCCGTAGAGCTCGAGCGCCTCCTCATACCGCTCTTGCATCTTGTGCACAATCGCCATGTTGCACAGGGTGCACGCGACTTCCAGGTGATCCTCCCCCATCGCCTTCTGCTGCACCGCCAGCGCACGGCCGAAGAGCTCCATTGCCTCCTCGTGCCGCTCTTGCTTCTCGTACACGAACGCCATGCTGTTTAGTGTGACCGCGACGTCCGGGTGCTCCTCTCCCAGCGCCTTCTGCTGCACCGCGAGCGCGCGCCCGAAGAGCTCCTGTGCCTCCTCGTACCGCTCTTGCTTCTCGTACACGCGCGCCATGTTACCCAGGGTTATGGCGACGTATGGGTGCTCCTCTCCCAACGCCTTCTGGAACATCGCGAGCGCGCGCTCGTAGAGGTCCCGCGCATCCTCGTACCGCCCTTGCGTCTTGTACACATCCGCCATGTTGTTCAGAGTGCCCGCGACGTCCGGGTGCTCCTCCCCTAGCGCCTTGCGTTGCACCACGAGCGCGCGCCCAAATATATCCAGCGCCTCCTCGAGCCGACCCAGTATGTTGTACACGTTTGCCATGTTGTTCATGGTCATCGCAACGTCCGGGTTCCCCTCCCCAAGGGCCTTCCGCCGCACCGCGAGCGCGCGCCCATAGAGGTCGAGAGCCTCCTCGTACCTCCCTTGGTGGGTGTACACGTTAGCTAAGCTATTGATTGAGGCCGCTGTGCGTGCATCTTCATCGCCATAACAGTCGCTAGCGCGCGGGCGTAATTTTGTGAAGAACTTCTCGCGGTCGACAAGCGCAACCCTTGCCGTTAGCAGAGCCTCGGCATCCTCGCTGGCCGTGGCTTGCACCAACACCTCCAAAGCATCCGCATCGAGTTGGACTAAATCAGCCTCGAGCAGCAGCACATCTAGCGACGCCCTCTCCTCGTCAAACAAAGCAAGCGCCGCCATAGTCTGGTCCTTGGTATTGAACATCCGCACAACCGATTCTAGGAGATGCGCGGTGCGGATGAGAAACGCGCGCCACGCCCCCGGCGGCGGCTTCCCGTCCGGAGCGCGGGCCAAAGCGGCATCGCGGACGAGAAGGTGCATCTTGTTCTAGGGCCCAGCACATAATGTTGTCCGTTGTCTCCTCAAAACACGAGGGTCGACACGGTGTGGAGGATGACGTGGCATGCGATATCTGCCAGGCCCTACCTTGTACGTATCGCTGCGAGGGTCGTGACTCAGAAGCCCGGCCGAGACGGCAGCGTCAAGGGACTTCTTGCAGGCGGCGGTGGCAGCAACGGCGGACGACGCGCCAACGCCAGCGTCAACGCCAACAACTCCCGTCAACACATCGGCAGCCGATGCTTTATCAAACGCGGTGGGAAACACGGTGAGCGCATCAACCGTGGCGCGGACATCCGCCGGCGCAGCCTCCAAAGCGGCAACCAACGCGAATTTGCCACGCATGTTGTTGTCAGCAGCCGGCCCCTGCTAGTAGGGTCGTGGCTGATATTAATCGCCGCGTTATTGGATGCTATTTAGCTCAAGTCATGAGCGTTCAAAATGGGTTGGATGACGTGGCGAGCAATATCTACCAGGCCCTACTTGCGTGTCAGAGCTCGCGGCAGCGGGGGCCGAGGCGGCGGCTCCACCAGCGGATGCGAGCAAGCCGGACACTGACAGGGGACCGACCTTGATGGCTCTCGCGGAAGCGCAAATGCTGACTGGTACACAACCGCAGTGAGTGGCGACAGCCTCGGCGTCCTCGGTGGAAACATTCGGAGCCAACGCCGACACCAGACCAGCCGCCTCCCTCGCTGAAAGCGGCTCGAGTGAGAACGAGCTGGCACCGCCTTCCACGGGGACCGGCACGCGGGAGGTCACCAGGAGGCGCATGCAACCTGCTGGTGCCGCCGCCATAAGCCGTGAGAGGGTGTCGACGAGCCCCGATTGCGCTTGCATGGCGTCTTCCGCGTTGTCCACGAGAAGAATGGTCGGCTTGGCTGTGTTGAGCCCTTGCGTACGACCGTGCAACCATCGACCCGAACACTGTCACAACATGCAATCCGACCGTATATTGCCACCTCCGACAAGTCCGAACGAAGAACAAAAACTACCGAACAATGGAATCAAGCGGTGCAATGAATACTCCGGGCCTTACCTGCGCGCCCACTTCATCAGCGGAGCGTCGTCCTCGCCATCCACGCGGACCCGGCACGCGGCGCCCAGAGCGGACAACAGAGAAGCACGCGTCGCGCCGGCGCCACATGCGTCCACAAAAGCGGCGCGCGAAGCGAAGCCGTCGTCGATAGCGCGCCGAGCCAACGTCACCGCGAACGAGGGCCCGGAAGGAAATAATCTAAACATCAGACAAGTGGTATTGAAAGAAAGAAGAAACGGGGGTTTCAAATGTGCTGCAGGACGTTGTGATCAATTTCTGCCAGGCCCTACTGCGAATGCGCTCTTGCCCACACCGCCGGGCGCTACCACCACCATCGCCCCCGCCGCGCTTCCGCGCCATTCCTCCATGGCCGCATCAATGTGCGCATCGTGCCCCAAGAACACCGCGGGAGGCATCGGAAGCGACAACGTCCCGTCGTTGGCCAGGAGTAGCGCGACGCACTCCGGGAAGGTTAGGCCCGCGGGAAACGCCGCGCGCACCCCGCCGACTGTGATGCGCCCGCTGTCGTCAACATCCATCGCCGCGGCAAGCTCCTTGCAACCCTCATCGTCCAACGCCGGCGTCACGCGGGGCACGATGCTCTGCTCAATGGCATCGAACAGGGCGAAGGCGAAGGTCTCGCACAGCACCCGCTCGCTGCCGCGGCACTTCTTGGCCCAAAGCCGCCGCGCGTCCTCGTGCTTGATGAGCTCATGCGGGCCGCTCTCCGCGGGCAGGGACGGAACCATCATCGGCAAACATGAGGAAATGAAGAAAATTCGGAATCGAGAAGCGGGCGTCGGATGTCAGAACCAGCTCACCATACACCTGTACCAAAAGTTTAAGGATTCCGAGTTCCATGATTTGATTTTTTTTACATATGGGTCAAATGGCTAAAAATCTTCCTTTCAACTAATAATTCCGAATTAGATTAAGGCTGAATTAATTAGATTAAGGAAATTCTTTCTGGCGCGCGCCAAACGGCGGTCTATGACGCCGTGAACATCGCTCAAACTTTGGTCATGTGGGCTGATATAATTAAACTCATTATCCCCTGAGTTTGAGCGATGGTCACGACGTCAAAGACCGCCGTTCATGGTGTACGCCAAGTGGTTCAAAAGTTGTGGCTTGGTTCTGACATTCGAGCGGGCGTGTAAAAAAAGACAAAGGAGAAGTCCGAAATGATCAACGCCGCCCTACCGAGCTCTTGCACCCCGCCGGCGACGTCCTGCAACGTCTCAGCCTGTAGCAGTTGGAGCTGATTCTCCACATCGGATTGCAGCTCCTTGAACTTGGCCGCTAACGAATCGCCCATCAGCACGCGGTGCGCATAGCTTTGGGAGGTTTGTTTCTGGAGGAAATCCAACGCTGTTTGCAACGCCCGCTCAAGGCCCCTCACGGAATCCGCCGGTTTGTCCAACCGACCCGCCTTGATCAGGATCACCTCGAGCTAGGGACTGATGGAGGGTGCTCGCCACGTCATCACAAGCATGATGCACCCTCAAAACTTGAGTTAAATGGCATCCTATGACGTGGCAAGCACTCAGCATCAGTCCCAACGTCCGGGGAAGGTCCGATGGATAGTAGTGCTCGCTACGTCATCAAACGTATGATCAACCCCCGTTTCTTGAGTTCATTGGCATCCTACGACGTGGCAAGAACCATCAACGAGTCCCTACCTCGAGCCCGCGCAGGATCTCGCCGAACTGCTCGCAACCCTTGCTGTAGCGGCGCAAGTTTAAACTGTAAGCGAAACTTGAAAGCAGTTCCTCGTATCTGGTTTCAGGCGCTGAAAGCAAGCACGGCCAACCCAGGGTCAACCCAGGGTCAGCCTAGGTCAGCCAGCACACCGCCCTACCTTGCGGTTTTCCTTCGCCTTCTTGACGGCCCGATACATGTCGTGAATAATCCCGCACGCGGCCCCAACGAGCGGCAGCTTCTCCGCCGCGTGGCAGGGCCTAATACGCCGATTGCGGTGTATCGCTTGGGTGAAATGCCCATACAGAGTTGCGGGCAAAGCGTCAGCGCTGCCCGCGGGAAAGCGGGCGCCAGGTTGAATGCCCATACAGAGTTGCGGGCAAAGCGTCAGCGCTCGGGAAGCGATATACCGAAATGGGCATATTGCACTCTGTTTTTTCAGCTCAACTTGAGTTGTTTCCTTGTGGCTACCCCGCGACCACTCAAGGTACCCCACGGGCACACAGATGCTGAAGGTGAACTTAACGGGGAACAGTGAATAGAAAATAATAGGGGCGGTGAGTGGGGATCAGGGTTTAGGGTTAAATGTTTGAGGTTTAGGGTTTAGGGCTTAGGGTATGAGCAATGAATGGGGACCAATAGAGGCAAGCCCTGCCGCGGCAAGCGCAGACTCCGCCGCACCCTCGAGGAGCGAGGCGACGTCGCTTGCGCCATCAAGCGCCTTCACGGCGAGCGCTCGCACCTGCGATTGCAAGGGTTCGCAACACATGCGCGGAAAAAATACATGACAACGGTTTTGAGCACACGGAACGAGACGTATAGAATGTTTCGAGCGCCTGGTTACCGCATTTCTATGTGCTGGTCATCTACTTTACAGAAGCGGGACGCTCGCGAGCATGCGAAGTCTAGACGAGATGGAAATTTGGGCAGATGTGGCTTAGCTGGTCGACGGAGGATGGTGCCTAGTGAAATGGGTGCCCGGGTCGCCTAGAGAGATAAGGAGGCTGGGTCAGTGTGCCGCACCGCCTACCTCCGTTCCAAGCAGTGCAGCCTCAGTTTTGGCGGCTGCGGCGTACGCCACCGCACCCTCATCCAAAAGCACCTGAGCTTGATCCTGGCGCTCCTCCACCGCCTCCTGCCAGGGCCCGATTTGGCAGAATGCTCAAAAAGCGGTTGGCATGGCAAAAATGCTCAAATCATCAAGCGGGTGACACGCCCAGTCAACAAATGAGGTCTGGTATTGGCAGGTAGATGTGTTGAAACACACTTTGAGCATTTGTTCGCCAGTCCTTACCTCATGCGCCTTCTCCACCCGCCCCACGAGCTGGTTCGCCGTCACCTCCGCTTTGGACTCTGGGGGTACAGCTGTGTCTGTTACTTGAGCCCTGGGCCGCATAGGCGCCGGCGCCGGCGCCGATGTCGACGTTCCCTTGTCACGGCTATTGACTCGGTTGCGGAGAGCCTTGCGGAGCGGGGGCGAGCCGAGGCCGTCCAGCTCAGAAAGCTCAGCGTTTGTCGCGGACGCCAGCCATGCGCCGTCAAGGCCCTCCAAGCAGGGCCTAACACTCGTCCACTTCTCAGCTCAAGCAGCTCAAGCTGAGCCGTTCTTAACATCAGAAGACCTCCTGGAAGTCTAAACACCCCCTGCACCCCGCCATGAATGCCCCCTATACACCCATAAACACCCATAAACACCCATAAACACCCCTTGCCCACAAAAAGCGCTTACGTTGAGCCGAATAGTGGACGAGTGCATGCCCCTGCCTCCAAGGCTGGCGCCTGCTTGGTCAGGCCCTCGCTCGCGAGCCACTTCTGCAGATGCGCGGGGCTCATGCCCGCGATGGGGCCCGCCGGGGCGCTCGCGCCACAGCCCATGGCGGTAGTGAGTGTACGGGTACACCAATGCGCGTCAGCGGCCCCGACCCTGCACGGAGCATGATGAGGGTGGCACGAATCAAGGGGGTAATAAGTTATTTCTTCCCGAAACAGAATGAGCACGTCAGGTACTTGAACTCTGGGTCTGCTAATGCGGGCCAGCGGAACGACTTGACGAAGGCGCGGCGCCTGGGCGGCGCACTCGAGCTCCGAGCGAGCCCTTACCAACCCGACCGGCAGTGGGCGACTTGACCGAACGGGCCGCGGGGCCCAGGCAGGTAGGAAAAAATAGTTGCAGTTTCCATTAACGAGCATCGAGCGTTCCTTGGGTGCGGGATATCGAACGCACGCGGCCCATGGGGATCAGGGTTTGGGTGCGGGGTGCGCAGGGGGTATGTCGGCGCTAGCGGCGCCGCTTTCGCGCGAGCCAGCTGAGCGTCGGCATGCTGTTGCGGGACAGTGCGTGCTGGGCGCTGGGCATCACGATGGATGGGCAGTCGGCATACCCTCCAAAGCGTTAGGACCTTTGGGGTCAGCGGCGCGGCGGCCTACCAGGTCGTACAACCGTTTCCTAGCGACACCGCTGTCTCGTGTCCTTCCGGCACGCGCGGCAAAAGGGCACCGCGCTGTGCAGCGAAGAGCCTTGAATGAGAGACGCGACGTGTAGACAGTGTTGAACGCGACGACGCGCCGGCGCCAAGCGCGTGTCAGTTTCAGGCATCCTGACGCGCGCTCCGTGCCGTCAGCATATCTCTCTCGCACACGAGCACGAGCGTGCGTTGCTTCTGGCACAACGCACGTGACAGCCGCAAAGAATGTCCGGGCGTCGGCGAGCCCTAGCTCTCGTGGCGAGGGCGCTGGGACGAGGCACACCGCCCGTCGCGCGCACTCACACCCCCACCACCGCTTCCGCATGTTTTTCACCAACATCCCCCAGCCAAGCAGGCACCCAGGGGTTCGTTCTCAGATGGGCGCGCGCGGCGACGGCACCGAGCGCAGCCTCCAGTCGGGGCGCACTCCCGCTCGATGACACCGTCCGCGATGGTGGCGGAAAAGAGTGCCGCGGTCAAGCATCTTCCTCCTCGGCCTCGTCCTCCAGTTTAGACGATGGCTTTGATACACGGCGAGCGGTAGCTGGCGCCCCGACAGTTGCTACGAGGACCACTGCAAATAGGATGGGTGGGGCACTAGGTCGACCGGGGTGGGGAGGCAGCCGCAGTAGGGCCTGGCAGATACGTGCCCGTCATGGTATCAACGGTCGGTGTCATACTTGATGTTGCAGGGACGGATGTCAGCACTTGAGGGATATGTTGAGCGGGTCTTCGGGGCATCTTTGAAGCAACGAGCAATATCTGCCAGGCCCTATTCGGGGGCGCGGCAGCGGCAGCGGCAGCGGCGGTGCAGGGTTGGCGCGGTTTCGCAGCGGCGGCGACGCCACCCAACTACTACGACCTTCTTGGCAGGGCCCGTCATACATCGCCCACCACGTCATCCAACATTTAACGCATTCTCTCAACTAGACGTCAACCAGTGACGTAGCAGGCAATAGACGCCAGGCCCTCCTCGTCGGCGTCAGACAGGGTGTCTCTGAGGCTGACCTGAAGAAGGCATACCGGCGCGAGGCTCTCAAGTGGCATCCAGACCGGCACCCCGTCGGAGACGCCAAGGCAGGGGTGTCGTTGTGCAGAAGCAATCTACCGACGTTGATCGGCGAACCGAGTCTACGCGTTGTCACGAGCAGTAATCCTGAAGGTAAGGCATGTAATGAACTTGGTTCGATTGCTTGTTCTCAATGACCCTCCTGCAAGACGCGCGCTGAGTCGCGCTTCAAACTCATTTCCGAGGCGTACCAAGCTCTATCATCTCCCGGGGGGCAGAGTCGGTACGGGTATGAGCAACAACAGAGAAGGCAGGAACCGAGTCGGCAGGAAACCCGTGAGGGGTGGATGCCCGGCAGCAGGGGCAGCGGTGGGGGCGGTACGAGGACGTCGCAGCGGCGCGGCGACTCACAGGTGAGGCCCGGTGGTAGCTGACGGCTCACTCACAGTGTGTACCTTTGCGCATTCTCCTCCACATGTCACGTACACTCCCAATGAAACCAATAGTACAGCCCTAATACAGCCCTAATACAGCCCTTATACACACATAATACACTCATATTACTACCTGCCCAACCCTAATACACCCCCTGTACAACACTTACTAACCTCTTATACATCATTACATATTGGGCCTTACCCTCGGGGCAACACACAGCAAGGCGGGGATTCCCGGGACGATGCGGACAGGGCAGGGGGGTTGTTGAGAACCAGGACTCCACTGTTGGAACGACAACAAATCAAAATTAGGACGTGGGTAAATGCTCACAGGTTGGTTGTCCACCACGAGCTGTTTCCACTATATGTATGAGCATCCACCCTGAAGGTCAGTCAAGCTCCGTTTTCGGGTGAGTGCTTCTTCTCGATGACCGTCTCCCATAACAAGGGAGGGCGCAAGCGACGGTGTGTTTACTCTAGTCCGACTAGGAGCCCTTTAAACCAGGCAGCTCGTAAGTCCCTTGTGAGTTTTATCTGGCATGATAGCTCTTTATATCTCCTTAGCTTTGATCTAAAAAAATAAACTTCTTCTCGATGACCCTCCTACCCGGTCTTCCGGGAGATGTTTGGGGACAACCAGTTTATGCGAGAATTCATGGAGGAGTTCAGGCAAGGGGCTTACACTCGTTCACTTTTCAGCTCAACTTGAGTCGTGTCTGACACACAAAAACACCCTACACACCCTAAATACCGCTTAACAACCCCTTGACACGGGCTACACACCCATGCGCGCACCCCCTATCCCAAAAAAAACGCTCAAGTTGAGCTGAGAAGTGAACGAGTGTAAGCCCCTGGTTCAGGCAAGCCAATCAGCGCGGGCCCATGGCAGGGGCTTACACTCGTTCACGTTAGAGCTCAACTTGAGCAACTCCACGACACATTCATGAGTGAAGCTGGGTGATACGGTGGACAGAGTAGCTCAAGTTGAGCTGAAATGGGAACCAGTGTAAACCCCTGGCCCATGGGTGGATTCGGTAAGACAGGTGGACCCCAGGCAGGGGGGTTTTGGCAAGGGGAGGATAGGGGGTCCGGGAAAGGCGCAACGTCGGCAGGGGGAAATCCTAATTATTGTCCCCAACGTCGTCGAAAGTGTTTGGGAAGAAGAAGAGGAGAGATTGTATCACAAAGGACAGCAGAGCAACAGGATTCAGCACGATTGACCCGTCAACCACAAACTAAGTAGGGTGGCATCAGGGTGGCTAACTGGCTGGGATAAGCCGAGCGGATCCTTGGGACGCCCTGCTGTCAGCTGTCAGCTGGATCAGCACCACACCGTATCAGTTCCACCGTCGGGGACACAGACTGCAGTCCCTCCTCAACCTCGACACCCTGGCTCGTCTGCACCCTAGCGTGTCTCGGATCAGCCGTCGTTGCACCCTTGCTTCTTGAGATAAGTGGCATCACATGACGTGGCGAGCTATGTCTGTCTGGTCCAAGACTTAGCCAAAGCATTCTGAACCCTTGCTTCTTGACATTAATAGCATCACATGACGTGGCGAGCGATGTCTGTGAGGTCCTGGGCATAGGGGGGCAAGCGCTATCCCTCCGGCATGAGTACTGAGGAGTGGGCAGAGCTCCTGAAGGGGGTGATGGGCAGGGGCTTACACTCGTTCACTTTTCAGCTCAACTTGAGCCGTGTATGACACAAGAAAACACGCTACATACCCTAAACACCCCCTCACACCCCCCGACACCCCCTTAACACGGGCTACACAACCCCCACGCGCACCCCGTATTCCATAAAAAACGCTCAACTTGAGTTGAGAAGTGAACGAGTGTAAGCCCCTGGTGATGGGGGCGATGAACAATACCGCCACGAAGGGGGGTGATCAGACGGTGAAAGAGGAGATGTACACAAGGTAGGGCCTGTTGAAGAACGCCAGCTGCGTCATTCATCGCGCTTGTACCCCTGCATACGCCTTACATACCCTTCATATACCCCGGATGTACCCCTGTCATTTCTACTCATATACTCCTCATATATCAATCATATACCCTCATATGACTCTCAACACCCCTCAAACCCCTCATATACCCTTTGGGTACCCTTCACATAACCCTCATATTACCCCTTCTCCTACCCTGGACATCACCCTCAAGGACCTCCCTCATACGCCTCATTGACCCCGTCGTACTGTCTAAATACCCTACTGCTCTATCTCTAAGACCCTATAGCACTTTTTGTAAGGCCCTGATTCTTGGTCGGATGGGGCGCGGGTGCTGCGGACGACAACCACCTCCCAGGTTCCAGGAGGCGGCTCCCAAACAAGCGTGACTGAGCGGGTGGTCGTCGAGGGTGACGGGTTCGGGTACCAACAACAACGGAGGCAGGGGCTTACACTCGTTCACTTCTCAGCTCATCTTGAGCGCTCTCTATGGGATAGGGGGGGGCGCGTAGGGGTTGTGTGGCCCATGTTGATGGGGTGTTTGGGGGTGTTTTGGGGTGTGTAGGATGTTTTTGTGTGTCAGATACGGCTCAAGTTGTGCTGAGAAGTGGACGAGTGTAAGCCCCTGAACGGAGGCCACCGCCGCCGCCACCAGGATCGACAGCGAGGCCCCCAGGTAAGGCGGTGCAGGTTGACCCCATGAAACCCATGCTGTAACCGCCTAAAACTAACCCGCTTGAAACTAAAACATGTTTAATTGCTTTCAACCATTGCTTTCAATTTCGACATGTGGCGGTACACACAGGGGCCGTCAATCCGATGTCGCAGGCAGGGCCTGGCGGCAGAATGATAACATAAGATCCGACATCGATATGGGAGATCAATATGGGAGATCGGACATCATTGCGATTTCGATATGAATGTTGATGTGGGATATGTGGTATCGATTTGGGATATGATGTATCGATATGGTTATGTCCCATATCGATATGGGATATGTTTTCACTTTGCCTGGCAGATACCACTCGCCATATCATAGAACTCCATATATTTCAATACACGAGGTTTCAAAATGCATTGGTGACGTGCCGAGCAACCACGGTCTTCCACTCATCCACTTTCTAGGTCAACCTAAGCCGTTTTGGTTTACTGAAACCCTACAACGACCCAGCGTATTCCACGAAGAGTAGTTAGGGTGAGTAGTTATGTGGACGAGTGAAAGCCCCTGCGAGCATCATCTGCTGGACACTGCTCGCGGTTGGCCACGACGTTCGGTCGGTTGGCCAAGGTGGCGGTCGCGCGGGTTGCTGCTGCGGTCACTCGTAGGCAGGAGCTTACACTCGTCCACTTTTCGACTTGACCCGGGCACGTTTTTATGGGACTCGTTTGGTGCTACGCGGCCCACGGACCTGCTGTATGAGATAATAAGGGTGGTCGGACGGTGTCGGCCGGTCAAAGGGCTGGACGGCAATTTTGATTACAGTGTGTTTCCAGAATTCACCAATCAGAGGCAAATTTTCTTATACAGCGGGTCCGTGGGCTGCGTAGTGTACGAGGTGGTTTGGGTGTTTTCAATGACAAAAATGGCTCAGGTTGAGATGAGAACTGGACGAGCGGAAGCCCCTGCTCGTCGGCTGGTGGCAGCGGTCATAAGTGCGGTGATCCGTGCAATCTTTAAAGGCCGGCGCTGATGCGAGAGACGGAGGAGAGAGACGTTTTCGAGCGCGTGTAGAAGTAGGCACATGGATTTCACCCTATTCCTTTTGGAGGCGCTGGGGCGAGAGTCAGAGGAGAGAGAGCTATCAGCGTGTAGAAGCTGGCATCAGAGATTTTCACTCCACCCAGCGGCGGCGCTGTGAAGGGCCGGCAGTTTTGTGTGCGGATGGGCGCCCTCGTCAGTTTAATTTGAAACACAAGTCAAAGAATTACTCAGATTCATCGAGCCCCGAGGCAATCACTTGGCTAGCGTTAACCCAACCGCTTCCAAACCTGCGATGGGCTTTGTCGAATGAGTAGTTGCGTACCCATGGATGCGCGCCGTCACATGTCAAGTGTAGACTTGACATAACATAGCCGACAACTCCATAGCAATGCAACTCGCCAATCCCATCACTTCACTCACACTTCACTCACAGCCAACAGGCCGAAAATCATTCCCAGTGGCTAGAGCCCTATGCAGTTCTGGGGTTGTAGCTCTACAAATAGTAGCGCATTTTGGACAGTCCAGTCGACGCTTAATCATCCTGCGCTGCGTGTGTTGCACATATACTGCGCAACGTCTGCAAAGCGGCACGCGCAACTGCTTGGTTGCCGCCTTGAGTCCCGCGACTCAGTTGTCTTGGTTCACTCCTGCCGCCGCCGACCGTCAGCCGCGACGCCACACCGTGCCCTCGGGTACGTTTCCTCAACGAACCCCCCGCCTCGCCCCCTGTCCCCCCGCGCTTTGAAGGGTTGAAGGTTGCCGAGGAGGAGGAGGAGGGGTGGGACGACTGAACTGACGAACCCCGGGCGGTGTCCGCGCCTGCGAGGTATGGGAGGCGACGACGGCGCCGGCGCGCGAGTTGGCGGCGACGACGGGCGCGGCGGCGGTCGTGTGGTGCGCGGATACTTGTGTCGCCGCGTGGGGCTCAGGGAACCAGTCGTCCTTGTGATAGTATCATATCGTACGTTGAGGCTCGAGCGCCGGCGGCCACGTATCGAGCGCCGGCGCCCACGACGGGCGCGACGGCGGCCACGTATCCATGACGTGTCACCGATAGCTGCTGCTACGGTGCGCGCTCTTCGCGAACTCATCTCGGCGCGCCCGCGCCCTTCCACGCGTTTTGGTCCCCGATCCGTACGGTGCACAAAGCGTGTATTCGCAAGACGCGTACCAACGGCGCTCCGGGGCGCGTCATGCTAATATGTCCTGAAGGAACCCTGAGCTGACGCGAGCCTCCGCCCTTCCAACCGCGTGCAGCGTGCCGCTCCGCTCTCTCACCGCCGTCCGCCGCCTCTAGGTTCGCCCCTCGTCCCTCGCCCCCACTTCCCTCTTGGACGTGTCCCCATGATATATACTCGTCCACGTTTGATTTCAACTGCGCCTTCTCAGTCATGAAACAATAAAACAGCCCAGTCCATCCCACCAAAATAAAATTAATTCGAGCCGAACAGTAGACGAGCGTATGAATCCCCTGGGGTTGGTTCCTTCCGGTGTTGCGGCCAGCATCCCCCCAGGGGCGGCGTTGACTGCAGTGCCGTTATGTGTGTCGCTAGCTATTGCTGCAGTGCGCGCCCGGTGGCCTTCGCTAACATACACCGGTGCCCCCGTCCCCCGTCCACAGCGTGTTGCCCCGCTGTGCGCTGCCGGCCCGAGACAACATACCACCCCTTGCTCCTCGTCCGCTAAACGCCCAATGCTGCAGTTCTTGCTTCTGCGGGTTCTTGCAACTCCTTTTACTCCTCTTGTACCACTTGTACCTCTTTTAACTGCTTTGGGAATGGGCGCACGGACTCCGACAGACTCCCGACACCTTGGGACGGAATCCAATGAAAGCGCTTGTGCCGATTGCCCTCCTCGTCGCCGCGGTAGGGCGTTGCAGGTTGACCCCATGAAACCCACCTTGACAGCGCCCGGATGTGAGAGCTTGTTTTGATGATCTGCTTTCGAATTTGCTTCACATTTGCTTCAATTTCAACATGCGCCGCTACACCGCGGCGACGCTTTTGGTGACGCCAATCTATCTCGCTTGGCCACTTTACCGGCGTGGACGACTAACCGTCCACATTTCAGGTCGACCTGAGACGTTCCATCGCTGAAGCTCCAAACAACTACCGAAGTATGTCGTAAAAGGCAGTTACGTTAAGCTGAGACGTGTACGAGTGGACGACCCTGGGGCCTGGCCGCCGCCTCCGCCGCACAAGTGCGGGCTACGTCCCGGCTGTGACCCGCTGTCAATTTTACTGCGGGCTCAACTCGCGGTCAAGACCCTCGCCACCACCGTCGCCGCCGCGGCGCACACCACCGCGGCGAGCGCGGCCAAGCACGCCGCGAACGTGCGCGCCATCGCCCGCGCACTCATGGACGCCACCGCCACCGATATCATGAAGGCCGCTGCCGCCGCAGCCCCGCCCGCCGCCGCGGAGGTCGCCGCCCTCGCCTCTTCCCGCGCGACCGCCTCTAAGGCCTACGTCGGCGCCGTGGCCCGGGTCGCGGAAGAGGCCACCCTTCACGCCACCTTCGGCATCCAAGTTTCCACCGACGCGGCCACCGCCTGGCGTGAGTCCGTTGTCAAGCAAGGAGCCGGCGCGGCTGCGGCTGCCAAGCTCGCGATCGGGACCGCCGCACATAGCGCCATCGATTTCGCCAGAATCGCGCAAACCGGCATGCCAACCGCCCAGGTCGCCGCGGCCGCCGCCGCCACTACCGCGGCCACTGTAGTCAAGGCGGCGCAGAATGTGCAGAAGGTCGCCGCGGCCGCCACGGTCGCATCCAAGGCAGGGGGTTACACTCATTAACTTTTCAGCTCAACGTAAGCGCTTCCTGTTGGATAGGGGTTGTGTAAGGAGGTTGTTTAGGGGGAGTCATGGGGGTGTCATGGGGTATGAGGGATTGTGTAGGGTGTGTACTTGTGTCAGTACTTGTGTCAGGGGTTGAGCTGATAAGTGGACGAGTGTAAGCCCGTGATCTGAGGCGGCTGCGGCGGCCACCATCTCGATGACCGCCGAGACTGCCGCCAACGCCGTCCTCAGGTGGGGTTGTGCACATTGAACCAGTTGACACCAATGTTGGAAGCGCTTGGTGTCAAGGGCGAATGCCTGGTGACTCCTCTTACATGCGGAAGCGTTTCTCTCTTAGTTATATGGCACGTCGCACATTTCGCATTCAAATTTAACTTGCGCCGCTAAATCAAGGTGGCGTTTGCCTGGTTTGATGCCGTGGTCACTTGTCGGTAGGGGCATAACTTCATACATTCTTCGAGTTGAGCTGGGAACTTTTATTGGGATTCGTTGGGTGTAGAGCTATTGAGTGCTTTTATTCACAAAAAATGGCACAGGCTGAACTGTTTGTTGGGCGAGTTGAATTCCCTGCTCGTCGGCTGGTGGGATCGATTTAAAGTGCGGTGATGCGCGCCATCTCCTGGAGCGGGCGGCGCGGATACGAGATAGGATAAAGACTTGTATAGGGAGGCATCAGGCTCTCGCCTGAGGCGGAACGGCGACGATAAAGCGATATATAGCGGATGGTGACGATACCACGTGTATAGCAAGGCACCGGACTTGCGCCCTGATCACCGTGCGAGATTAAGGATACATGCTTATCCGCATGGATACCAAGGCTGGCCACCGTGGTTACCGGGTGCCTGCGTGCAGATGAGCGCCGCGAAGTTTTCACTTCAACTCGTCATTATAATGTTAAGCACATTCACAAAAACTCATTCGGCTGTTACACACGGTCATCGCGCCCACGTTCATCGCGCCCGGAGGCACTCACTTCGCAGGCATTGACCACGCACTGACAGTAGTGGAGTTCTGTTTTGGCCATTGACAATGTGCGTGCGCATGAGCGTGGTGCCGTATCAACGGCAGACGTTATAACTTGCCAACAATTTGTGAATGATGCAACTTGCCTAGTCACTACATACGGCCTTACACCCTGAAATCACCTCAAGGTCTATCGCTTGAAATGACGGACGGGGTGATAATGCTTACCGTGTGAATCGCCTTGGTTGCGGCTCGATGAACGTTGATAAAATACCACTCGTCACTTCAATCGCAGCAGAACGCAATTCAGAAAAAAACGGTACTTGAACACCATTCCAAGGAAAAAAAGTTGTGGAAGCCACCAGCGAGGGAAGCTCGAGAGCTACTACACGCAGTTCTAGGACGAGTCCAAACAGTTGTGCACTTTGGTCCATTCCCAATAGACCTATTCCGCTATATGAGTCGACAAATTCCGTGGTCTATAACTCAAGAACGGAAATGACTGTTACTCTGCGCGCTTTGCGCCAATGACTTCGGTCGCCAGTAGAATGAAAAAGGCTGTTTTGAGTGGCGAATCGGCAAGAATGACGCGCGAACAATGACGTACGAAGTATCGGCGGCGGCCAAACCGCCGCAGACCACCCCCCTTCATGTGGGCATTCGTGTCGACCCGCGGGAAGGGAACGGCGAGTATCGCCGCCGGCGCGCCTCGGGGCGATGCGCACATTTAGACCGTCAAAATGTGTCCCGCCATCACGCGATATTTGTCCCGAACTGTTGGCTGGGGAGAAGTACTCTTGCGAATTGTACTCCGAACCAGCGTTCACATCTGCGTGGAGACGAATCAGCGTTGCAATAATGTCGTAATTCGTCAAAACGACCGCTTGCATCAGTGGCGTGGCGGGGCACGGTTTGTTTATGTCAGCACCGGCATTCACCAAAACCTCTACCATATCCTTGTCGCCGTTTTCAACTGCAATTCCCAGCGGTGTACGGCCGTCACCGTCACGCGGTGTGTCGATGTTCAGTTTTCCTGCACGGCTTCGGACCCGATTCCTTACTTGTTCCTTCTCCCCATTCTCCACCAGCGCGGTGAGTTCTATTTCGTTGTCACCCATACGCGCAGGCTTCGTAGTGATAGACGCATGCCTGCCTTTATAGTATTGTATTCATGATTGGTGGCGATTTAGGTTGTAGGTCTGTATATCATTAGAGGATAGAACTTCGATCAGCGAAATATAATCACCGCAGTGTGTCACGTTTTAAATAAAACGTACATCCATGCATTTTTGTTCTCCTTACTTATATATGACATAGATGGCTAGTTTTACCACAAAGTTTTGCTGAATGACAATTGCAAACATTATGCTCTTTCGCGGCAAGTCCATTCGTTCATAGGCCAGCCATGATGGTACGCACGTTGAAGGCCTTCAAAATCACCCTTTTCCGCGAACAGCGAGCACACCAGCGGCCCCGACATACATCGCGCGTTGCTCCGTGCCCACATCGCCATATTGTCCGAGCCCATGAAGAGAACCAACTGGAGTTTGTCAGCAGCGCCCTGAGCGACTGCAACAGGTTTTCCGGATTCTTCCACCGCTGCGCGCACGCGCTTGTTCGTCTGCGAAAGTAAGCACAGGTCCGTGGGGTTCAAGTTCTTCAAAACGTGCTCCCGGAACACGTCGGGCCATTCCGTTAATGGTCCCAGCAAATTATCGCACATCGATTTGTCGTTTTCAACGATGTGCGAGGATTGTGAAGCGTCAAAACCTTTCAAGCCTCCCTATCAATCTCGTTCGCCAATTAGATTAAGGAGCAGATAGATAGTCTCAAAATTCTAGGGTGAAGCCTCAAAACGAAAGGCAATAAGGTCAAAATTTTA
>Ga0307489_10000499_pt1 | contig 23983 bp, 33 predicted proteins | sample SB12metaG_FD_202247 | JGI IMG/M metagenome (GOLD analysis project Ga0307489, IMG submission 202247) | Sea-ice brine microbial communities from Beaufort Sea near Barrow, Alaska, United States - SB 1.2 | ecosystem: Environmental > Aquatic > Marine > Coastal | place: USA: Alaska | collected... | reverse complement strand
TCCCCCACCGCCGCCGCTGCCGCCCCGGTCGCCGCCCGCGTGCCTCACCAGACCCTGTACACGCCGAATTCCCTGCTGCAGCTCCTCCTTGTCCCACCGCAACTGCTCCTGTAGATGGTGAATCTCCTCGTCGTCTTCGTCGTCTTCGTCGGAATCCGAATCGTCATCCGGATCATCCCATCCACCGCCGCCGCCGCTGGCATCCATACCCATTGCCTCCGGAGTACGCCATCCGCTGGTGCCGGCGCTGGCGCCGCCGGCTCCGCGGTACACGTCAGATAGGCGGCGCAGCTTCTGGCGCCCGCGGGGCCCGTCAGCGTCATCCCCCACGCCCTCCGCCCCCCGCGACCCCCCCGCCCCACCTGCCCCCCGCGTCCCCTCCGCCCCCCCCGCCTCCCCCGCCCCACCAGCACCACCCGCCCCCCCCGCCTCCCCCGCCAGGTGCCGCTCAAATCCCAACAAGCAGCACTCGTAGTTCTGGCGCATGACGAAACCCGCACTGGTCTGCCCCTTCAGATATGAGAGTCCAAGCCAGCGGCACACGTCCATCCAGAGCTTGGCGGCGGTGACGGCCGCATGCCCGCCGCCAGGGGCTTACATTCGTCCATCGTTCAGCTCATCGTAAGCTGTTTTGGTCACACATGCCCGTGTCCCCCTGTCTAATAGACTGAGGGGAAATCATGCACCCAACGTATCCCACAAAATGTGCTCACGTTGAGCCGAGAAGGGGACGAGTGTAAGCCCCTGCCCGCCGCGTGCACGCACCTCGCGGAACACGCGGTACAGGTCCAGTTCAGTGTAGCAGAACACCGGCACTTTGAGGGGCTTGCCGCCGCCGCGGGCGGACAGGTGGAACGCCTCCAGCTGTTGCATAAAGTCATGGCGGGACGGCATCGGCACCGCGGCGGGGGAGGAGGCGCCGGCGCCGCTGCCTTGATGGTCGCGGAGGTGGGCGAGGTGTCGGAGGGTGCCGGCACCGCGCGGGGCAGCACCCTCCCCATCCGCCATCGTCCCGTAGCGCGGCGGCGGCGGCGGCGGGGGCTCTTCTAGTCCTTGCAGGAGCTCGAGATAGTATGGGTCCTCAGCCGCCATTATCTCCTCGCGCGGCGGCGGCGCCCTAAACCCTGGCGGCCGCTACATAAGGCCAGATGGGAAAATATTGCCTCGTCGCTTAATGACATTCAACCTCGTAGGAAGTTTCTTTTGTTAGTGAGATCTGTGTTAGGAAGTCATCCGTCGATCCCTGCCGTTCGTGTTCTTGCAGGACGACGACCGTCCGTCGCTCAGGCGCCGGCGCCGCTGGATGCGCCGCAGCCGCCGCCGCAGCCTCCGTCCGTCGCTCCGGCGCCGCAGGATGCGGCGCCGCCGCAAATCGCGCCTTCCTGTTGTCAAACCAGGCGCTGAGCTGCTTCGAGGTGATGGAACCCAGTGCACGAAGCTCAGTAGCGAGCTGCTGCGCCTGGTTGTAGCGGCGCAAGTTGAATTTGAAAGCAGAAGTTGAAAGCATTATATCACATTTTAATTTCAAGCGCTTAGTTGCAGACGGTTTCAACATGGGTTTCATACGGTCAACCTGCACCGGCCTAGCCTGATCGATGCGCGGGGTCGGCATGCCGGTGTTGAAGAGCTCCGACAAGCGTGCCAGCAGCACGTGGTTGGTTCTAAAGCGGGCGGGCGCCACCGACGCGTCGCTATCCGCCGTCTCATGTGCCGCCGCCGCTGCCACTACCACCTCTTCTTCCTCCGCCTCCGCCGCCGCCGCCGCCGCCGCCGCCGCATCCTCCACCTCCGCCTCTTGGCAGGGCCTGGCCACTCATTCCCTTTCCACATCAATCTAAAGTTCGCTTGTAGTGTATGAAGGACCACCGTGTCTGCCAGGGAGGTGGACGCGGCGAGTGTGCACAGGCACAGTATGAACGAGCAGTGAGGACGCCGCGTGAGTCCACGGATGAGGACGCGACGAGTGTGTACCGGTACACTATGCACGAGCAGTGAGGACGCCGCTTGAGGCCAGGGAGGTGGATGCGGCGAGTGTGTACCGGTACACTATGCACGAGCAGTGAGGACGCCGTGTGGGGCCAGGCATGATAATGTGGCGAGTGTGTACCGGTACACTATGCACGAGCAGTGAGGACGCCATGTGGGGCCAGGGATCAGGATGCGGCGAGTGTGTACCGGTACACTATGAACAAGCAGTGAGGACGTCGCAAAACCCTAAACCCTAAACCCTATCTCCTGGTCAAGCCCTGGCTCGGACTCGGTGTCGGGTTCCGCCTTGGGCGCCAGCGGCGACTCTCGCGCGGGCAATGCGTTGGCGCCGGAGATGCGGATCATGCGAGGAGCAGGCGCGAGGGCGGGGGCGGGGGCGGGAGATCCAGCCACCGACGCCGAAGCCAGGATGACGCGTATCATCCGAGGAGCAGCGGCGGGCGTGGGCGCGGAAACGGCGGCGGCAGCGGCTGCAGCTGCGACGGCTGCGGCGGCTGCGGCAACGGGTGCGGCGGCGGCGGCGGCGGCGGGTGCGGCGACGGGTGTTAGAACAATCATTCTTGGAGGCGCCTCCTTCGCCGCCTCCTTCGCCGCCTGCACCTGCGCCGCCTCCGCCTCCGCCTCCGCCGCCGAGACGCGCGGAATCACCGGAGTGTTGCGGTCGTCGTGGTCGCCTTCTAGCGGCGCCTCCGCGGGCGAAGCCGCAATGTAGCGGCGCAAGTTCAATCTGAAAGCAAGACTTCAAAGCTATTTATCATAAATTAGTTTCAAGCGCTTAGTTCGAGGCGGTTCCAACTTGGGTTTGATAGGGTCAACCTGCACCGCCCTACCGCAATGTCGCCCTCATTCTGGTACCACAGCTCGGGCGTGGCCTCCGCCAAATCGCGGAGCCTCGGACCTTCGTCCGACTCCGGGCCCTTCACTACCACAGACCTCGGGGAAAGCGGAATCATGGAGGGCGGCGTCCATTTGATGGGATACGCTACCGCCTCCTCCACCTCCTCCTCCTCCTCCTTCTCCTCCTCTGCATCCTCCTCCTCCTCCTCCTCCTCCTGCTGCTCCTCCCCTTGCTCCTCCTCCTCGTCCTCCTCATCCTCCTCCTCCTCCTCCTCCTCCTCATCCTCCTCCTCCGCCACCCACTGCCCCTCCTCCCGATCCGCCGCCCCCTCCTCCTCTGGGCTCCAGTAGACACACTTAGACTGAGAGGCGCGGACGCCTTGGCGCTTCACAGGAACGACGCCGTCCTCAGCATACCTCTGGACTGCCAGCGCCGCAGCTTCCTCGGTTGAGTGAGATCCGAGGTATATTACTTTGCCGTTTACCCTGTGTCTTGCCATCCATTTTCTGTCTTTTGTGTTCCAGTTGACGCCGACGATCTGAGAGGAGCGTCGGACTGCCGCCCCCTCCTCCGCCTCGGCTTCGGCCTCCGCTTCTGCCCCTGTGCCCGCCGCCGCCTCCCCCGCCGCATCCACCTCCGCCGCTGCCTGAGTTATCTCGGCGGCGGCGGGTGTGGACGCCGGTGGCTTGTGCTTTCCCCGCTCGAGGAAGCGTTGCACCGCAATCTTGGAGCGCAAGCACGTGGCGTATTTGACCCCTGGGCGCCCCGTCGGGTCACAGTTGTAGAACGGGATCGTCTCGCCCTCCCTGGTAAAGCGCTGAAAGACCAGGTCGTCGTGGTTCTTGCCCTCGCTCGGGCGCTTGGTGCTCTGGAGGTAGACGTCAGCCACGCAGGAGGGGCTTACACTCGTTGCCATGTCAGCTCAACTTGAGCTCTTCTGTCCACCGTATAACTCAATTTGACTCGTGAATGTGTCCTGGAGTTGCTGAAGTTGAGCTCTAACGTGAACGAGTGTCAGCCCCTGCCTCGTAGTGGTGGAAAAGATCGCCCATGACGGGCCGGTACCCAGCGGGTAGTGGCGCCGGGGGGCGCTCCAGGTACTGACCCCGTGCAGCCGCCGCCACCACTGCCGCCGCCCGCTCGAGGAATCGTTGCACCGCAATTTTGGAGCGCAAGGACGTGGCATCTGTCCTCCCCGCGTGCCCCGTGTCGGCGCACTTGAAGAACGGGATTGTCTTGCCCTCCCTCGTTGTAGCGGCGCAAGTTGAATTTGAAAGGAACAGTTGATAGTAGTCCATCACATTGTAGTTTCAAGCGCTGAAACCATAGGCGCTTTCAACTCGGGCTTTGGACCCTGTGAACCTGCACCGCCTTGCCTCGTGAAGCGCTGAAACGTGAGGTCGACGTGATTGCCCTCGCCCTGTCGCTTGATGGACTGGACGTAGATGTCGGCCTCATAGCAGGGGCTTACACGCATCCACTGTTCAGCTCAACGTAAGCACTTTCTGAGGGATAAGGGGTACATTTACGGGCTGTTTAGGGGGTGTTTAGGAGGTGTCAGGCGGTGTCAGGCGGGATTTAGGGTGTGTTTCATGTCATAAACGGCTTAGGTTGAGCTGAAAAGTGGACGAGTGAAAGCCCCTGCCTCATAGTGGCGGAAGCGATCGCCCGAGGCGAGCAGGTATCCAGCGGGGTGCGGCGCCGGGGGTCGGTCGTTGTCGGTGTCTGGTCGGTCGGACGCTGGCTGCTGACGCTGGCGGTTCGCGGCGGGTGCGGGTTGGTCCGCGGGTTGCTCCAAGGGCTTCTTGCCGTTCACCTTCTCCCTCTGCGCCGCTGCCGCGACCTCTGCCACCGCGTCCGCCGCCGCTGCCGCCGCCGACGCCGCCGCCGCCGCTGCCGCCACCGCCATCGCGTCCGCCGCCGCCGCCTCCTCCTCCGCTTGCGCCTCCTCCTCCGCCTCTGCATCCGCCTCCGCATCGGCCCCAGTTCCCAGCCCCGCTCCCGCCCCCGGCGCCATCCCCATCATCCGGCCCGGCGCCGGGCCGTCGACCAACCCGCCCAGGCCGCCGGCGTCACTCGACCTGGCCACGCCCGCGTCGCGCGGGGAGGAGGGCTGCGAAGCCTCGGGAGATCTCTCCGCCGCCATGGAGCTCGCCGCCGCGGCGCCCCCACCCGCGCCGCTCGCCGCTGTGGCCGACGCCGCCGGCGCGCCCGCCGCCGCGTGCACGGCGGCCTCCACGCTCGCCAGCGTCGCGGTCGCCGCTTCCATGCTGTAGCGGCGCGAGTTGAAGTTGAAAGCAAGGTTCGAAAGCGCTTCATTAGATTTTGCTTTCAAACGCTGAATGGTGCATAGGGGGCCTCCCCCATTTATCAGAGTGTGGAAATCATGGTCCATAGGGGGCGGGGCCTCCTCCATTCACATAACCAACGTGGTTTCAACTCGGGTTTGAGCTGGTTTCAACCTGCACTGCCCCACCATCCCGCGCTCGAGTGACACCGCGGCCATCAGCTCCAGGCCCATGCACTGCACATCCCCCTCCGCCTCCTCCCCTTGCCCTTCGTGGGGCGACAGTGCCAGTGGCCAGGGCCATGCCGCGTCCCACCCTGCTGGCGCGCCCTTGACGTGCTGAGCGACCACCATGCAGGGGCTTACACCTGTCCACTCTTCAGCTCAACCTGAGCCGGCTCTGACATGTACACACCCTTAAAACCCCCCTAATACCCTTTGACACCTCCTAAACACCCCTTAAATAATCCCTTATTGCACCCCCATCCCACAGAAAGCGCTTACGTTGAGCCGAAAAGTGGACGAGTGTAAGCCCCTGCCACCATGGCGTCGTCCACCGCCCCGCCCTGTAAGCCCCGCCCCTGCCCGTCCTGCCCACCCTGCCACCGCCCCTGCGCGCCCTTTCCGCTCGGCACCGGCAAGTGAACGACGTCAACCCTGCCCTCCTCGCTGCCGCCCTCCCCTTGGGTGACCCACGCTTGCAGCAGACGCGAGAGCAGCTCGCGGATGCCCGGAGCGCTGAGGGCCATAACGCGGTCAATCACGGAGGAGGTGAGTATGGTGGGCCACGTTACTCGGTTGCCGGCGCCCTCCGTGATCACAGTCAGCCTCATTTGGCTCCAGCGTATGGGCGGTGGGGAGCTGTGGGCGCGCGACGTGCTCCCTCAACGACGGCCGAGAGCGCCTCGTCTACAAACTATTTCTCGGAGCGATACCTCGCATTGAAGCAGCAGTTTTATCGTTCGTTCAAGTCACCGCCGCGACCGAAGCCGCATCGCGAGAGCGGGCATGCACCGCAGCGTGTTCCGATACATATGGTGACGTTGAAGCGGCACGTGGCTGTGGGTCTGGCGCGGCTGGCGTCAAGGGCAGAAAAGTATGCACCCCCAGGGTTGCAATTTAGGGTTCCGTATGCACCCGGGGGTTACAATTTAGGGTTCCGCCGGGGTTGAGGGTTTTAGGGTTGAGATGAGATAGCGCCGTCGTGCCCACCTCACTCCCCGCCCACGCCCACGCCCACGCCCACGCCCCCTCCAAAAAGGCTCGCGCCCCGTTACGCGACACTCTTCCCCGCAGCTGCCGCCGCCGCTGCCGCCGCCCGCCGCCGCCCGCCGCCGTCGATGCTGGCGTGTGCCGCAGTCGGTAGTGCAGTCGGCAGTGTACCGAACTCGAAACCGTCGGCCCACTGCGGCGCGCGCGGCAGCGGCATGGCGGGACGCTACGCGCTGAGGGCCCCTTCCGCCGCGGTCGGCTTCGCCCGGGCCTTCGCGCTGGCACCGCTGCGGCGCACGCTGGACCGCGCCGCGCGCCCGCTGAGCGTCTCCGCCGCCGCGGATGCCGCGAGCCCCCCCACCGCCCCCACCGCTCCGACCGCCGCCGACGCCGACGCTGGCGCGCCCTTCGCGGAGCTACAAGGGATGCACCCCGCGGTGACCAAAGCGCTCGCCACGCTGGGATTCGCGGGCGGCACCGGCATCCAGAGCCGCGCCATCCCCGCGGTGGCGCGCGGCTCTGACGTGGTCATCGCTGCCGAGACGGGCAGCGGCAGGGGCTTACACTCGTTCACTTTCAGCTCAACTTCACTGTCTTTGTGCCCCATGGGACCCAGCTTGACCCATGAATGTGTCCCGAATGTGCTCAAGTTGAGCTGTGACGTGAACGAGTGTAAGCCCCTGAGCAGCGGCAAGACGCTTGCTTACCTGGCGCCCGTGTTCTCCAACCTGCTGGCCAATGCGTCGGCGGCAGGGGCTTACACTCGTCCACTTTTCAGCTCAACTTGAGCGCTTTGTATGGGATAGGGGGTGCGCGTAGGGGTTGTGTAGCCCGTGTTGAGGGGGTGTTAGAGGGTGTGCAGGGTATTTTCTTGTGTCAGATACGGCTCAAGTTGAGCTGAAAAGTGGACGAGTGTAAGCCCCTGGTCGGCGGCCAGCAGCGGCAGCGGCGGGGGCGGCACCGGGCAGGGGCGCGTGGGCGCCCTCATCCTGTGCCCCAACGCCACGCTGTGCGAACAGGTCAGCCCTCACACCCATAGTGCACCGGTACACACTCGTTCCATGACTGCTTGCTCATATTGCACCGGTACACACTCGCCCTCATCCTGTGCCCCGCCGCCACGCTGTGCGAACAGGTCAGCACTTGCACCCATAGTGCACCGGTACACACTCCGTCCCTGACTGCTTGCTCATATTGCACCGGTACACATTCGCCCTCATCCTGTGCCCCAACGCTACGCTGTGCGAACAGGTCAGCACTTGCACCCATAGTGCACCGGTACACACTCCGTCCCTGACTGCTTGCTCATAGTGCACCGGTACACATTCGCCCTCATCCTGTGCCCCAACGCTACGCTGTGCGAACAGGTCAGCCCTTGCACTCATATTGCACCGGTACACACTCCCTCCCTGACTGCTTGCTCATAGTGTACCAGTACACATTCGCCCTCATCCTGTACCCCAACACCACGCTGTGCGAACAGGTAGCGCGCGTGGCGAACTCACTGGTGGGCGAGGACGGCACGCCGCTGCTGCGCACGGCGGGGCCGACGCCACTTGTCCCCTGACTGTTTGCTCATAGGGTACAGCTGTACCGGTACACACCCGCCGCATCCTCCTCCCTAACTGGTTGCTCATAGTGCACCGGTGCACCCGTGCACAGTCGTCGCATCCTTCTCCTCCCGCCCGCCCACTCCTTCCCTGACTGGTTGCTCATAGTGTACCGGTGCACCCTGGCGCACGGCGGCGCTGACGCCCGACACCATGCTGCCGCACACGCTGCCCGACGTGGTGGTGGCAGGGTCTTACACCCGTCTACTTTTCGGCTCAACGTAAGCGCTTCCTGTGAGTTAGGGGGGGTGTCTAGCGGTTGTTCAGGGGGTATTTAAGGGGTATCAGGGAGTACGAAGGGGTGTTCAGAATGTGTTTTTGAGTCAGAAATGTCTCAGGTTGAGCTAAAAAGTGGACGAGTGTAAGCCCCTTGGTGGTGGCCACGCCGGCGCGCGCGGTGGAGGACGTGCTGCAGTTTGGCGAAGGCGGGTGGCGCCGCGGCAACTTCGCGCACGCCGCGGTGGGGCCGCGCCCCTCTCGATCCCGCGCTGCTTGCTTGCAGTTCACCGATGTACACCGTTGTACCCGCACACATGGGAACGAGAGGCCAGGCCGGGGAGGAGGATGAGGCGAGTGTGCACGGGTACACGGGTACACTGGTAAGCGAACAGTCAGGGAAGGCTGCACCGGTACACTATGAGCAAACAGTCAGGTGAAAAGGGAACGAGTGGCCAGGCTCTACACCGCGGTGCACATCCGCCACGTGGTGTTCGACGAGGCGGACATGCTTCTGTCGGGAGGCTACCTCAAGGCGCGGCCTTAAACGGTTTCACCCTCTTCAGCTCAACTTGAGCGCTTTCTGTGGGATATGGGGTGCATTGAGGGGTTGTTTAGGGGGTGTGCTGTGGGTGTCAGGGGGTAATAGGGGATGTTCAGGGTGTATTTTGTGCCAGAATTTGCTTACGTTGAGCCGAAAAATGGACGAGTGTAAGCCCCTGCCTCAAGGCGGTGCGCGGGTGCTTTGACGTGCTGTACCGTGAGGAGAAGCTCGCGGCGTTGGGGCTGTCGGTGCCGCAGAAAGAGGAGGGGGAGGGGGGTGAGGCCGTGGCAGGCGAGGGGGCAGCAGACGCGGGTGCGGGGCCGGCAGAGGGGGCAGCGGCAGCGGAGCCGAGGTGGTCTGGGGATGAGGGTCGCGGCGGCGCGGGGACGGAGTCGTACGAGCGCGACTGGCGCAAGGACCACGACGAGACGACGGGGGCGGAGCGGGCGGCGCGGCGCAAGAAGGGCCCCGCGCGCGGCGGCAAGGGCGGCGTAGGCATGGGCGAGGCAGGGCCTGATGCGTTTTTATACCCCCGTTTTACCCCCCGTTATCCCCCCCTCATATCCCCCTTATACCCCCCTTATACCCCCATATGACCCTGGGGCTCGGGGCGCGAGTTCCGCCGGCAGTACATCTTCGCCGCCGCCACAGTGATGAGCAATGGCAAGAAGACGCCGGGCGCCATGATCAAGTACGGGTTCCCGGACGCGCAGTGGATCGAGGGCTGGGACTTACACTCGTTAACTTTTCAGCTCAACGTAAGCGCTCTCTCTGGGATAGGGGGTGCGTTTAGGGGCTGTTTATGGGGTGTACAGGGGGGTGTTTGGGGGTAGTAGGGGATGTTTACGGTGTATTAGGTGTCAGAAACGGCTCAGGTTGAGCTGAAAAGTGGACGAGTATAAGCCCCTGGTCGAGGGCCGGCGCCTGCACCAGGCGGTATCGTCGGTGCAGCAGCGGTGGGTGGAGGTGGACATGGACACGCGCGCCGATGAGCTGGGCCACGCTCTGTCGCTGGGTGCCAACCCGGCATCAGGACAGGGCCCGGCGGCGGGCGAGCGCACCATGGTGTTCGTCAACAGCTCCGACGCGTGCGAGGCGGTGTGCTCAGAGCTGCAGCGGCAGGGCCTGGCCGCCGCAGCGTTCCACGCGGATGTGGAGCCGCGTGACCGGGCGGCGCGGCTGGAGCGGCTGGCGGCGGGGGAGATCACCGTGCTGGTGTGCACCGACTCCGCGGCAGGGCCTTTCTACTTTGTCCCTTTGCAGCTTAACTTGAGCCGGTTTGTACATGACAGCCTGAACCACTCAAGTCATCCCAGTTGGCATACCTCGAATCCGCTCTCAAGTTGAGCTGAACACGTATAAACGAGTGTAGGTGTAAGGCCCTGGCCGGCGGCGCGTGGCGTGGACGTGCCAGGTGTCAGCCACGTCGTCCAGGCGGAGTTCGCCGGGAACGCGGTGGATTACCTGCACCGCATCGGGCGCACGGCGCGGGCCGGCGCGGCGGGCCGCGTCACCAACCTATACCTGCCGGTGTCCTTCGACCTGGTAGAGGCCGTGCGTGCCGCGGAGCAGAATGGGCACAACATCGAGACGGCATTCAGCCGCAAGCGCTCGTTCCGCAAAAAGTACAAAAAGTACGGCGAGTCGCGCACCGCGCCGCAGAACCGCAACTGATTCAGAGACAGAGACAGAGAAAGATACACATAGAGAGACGAGGAAGGGAGACGATGAGCTTGTTCGGCGTGCTCAGCTCGCACAGCGTGTTGAGCGTATTCTTTGTGTTTAAAGCGTCCTGGTTCATTGGTTGAATGCTTTTCATCGAGAAAATAATCTGTAAAGCTAAATATGTACAAAACATGAGTGAACGAGCTAAACGCAATTATGCGATGCGTCTACGCGCGAAGTACTTGGTACATTTTATTTTCCTTCTTGCCTCCTCTCGAGGCGTAGGCGCACTTTGCGCTACCCCACGCTTCACATGCTGACGAGGAACACTATTGGTAGACAGTCAGAGACCACCTTACGCGGCGCAACGAGCGCCATGAGGCACACTATGGGCAAACAGTCAGAAGCCGCCATACACGGAGCGGCGTGCGCCACGAGGAACACTATGGGTAGACATGCAGAGGCCACCTTTCACGGCGCAGCGAGCGCCACGAGGTACACTATGGTCAAAGCAGTCAGAAGCGGACTCTCACAGCGGCGGCGGCAGCGCCATGTGTACCGGTACACTATGGGCAAACAGTCAGAAGCGGACTCTCACAGCGGCGGCGGCAGCGCCATGTGCTGCGGCAGCTCCAGAGGCGGCTGCAAAAGCGCCTGTCCCAAGGGGCTTACACTCATCCACACTTTATAGCTCAACCAGAGCCGTTTTTTGTCGCCGACTCTGCGCACAGACCCAGCATATCCCACAGAAAGTGCCAGCGTTGAGCCGAAAACTGGACAAGTGTAAGGCCCTACCTGCCCCCCGGGCACTCCCTTGCGCTTGTTGACGAACTCGGTGATGGATGCCTCCAGGTTGTTGGGATCCAGCAACTTGAAGAAGGGGAAGTCCGTAGGGTCCGCGCCGGGCACCGCGTGACAGGGACTTACACTCGTCCACTTCTTAGCTCAACCTGAGCCGTGTTTGGTCGCTGAAGCCAAAGCAAGCGTCGACTTCTCAGTTTAAGCTTACGCGCTTTTCGCCGATGACACCTCCCGACATAACACAAAGAGTGATCACGTCAAGCCGAAAAGTGTACGCGTGTAGTCCACTCAAAGTGCTTACGTTGAAGTGAAAAGTGGACGAGTGTAAGCCCCTGCCGCGGGACCTGCCAAGCTGAGGAAGGAGAGGGCCAGGGTCTGCTCGATCAGCGGCGTGGCGCACCGATACCTCGCGGCAGGGGCTTACATTCGTCCACTTCTCAGCTCAACCTATGCCGTTTTGGTCACACCTTCCCGTGTCCCCCTGTCCAATAGACTGGGGTGGAAACATGCAACCAGCGTATCCAACAAAATGTGCCCAAGTTGAGCCAAAAAGAGGACGAGTGTAAGCCCCTGCCCCGCGGGGGTGAGGTGCAGGCCGTCGGCGAGCAGGTGGTCCTCCCACCCCGGCACCCAGGGGCTTACACTCGTTCACCTTCCAGCTCAACGTAAGCGCTTTTTGTGGGACAAGGGGCGTTTATGGGGTGTTTAGGGGGTATTTATGCTGGGGATGGAGAGGGTGTTAAGGGGTTTGGGGGTTTAGAGGTTTAGGGGTTTAGGGGTTTAGGGGTTTAGGGGTTTAGGGGTTTAGGAATTCAAGGGGTTTAGGGGTTTAGGAGATGTTGTCAGTGTCCGAAACGGCTTAGGTTGCGCTGAGAAGTTGACGAGTGTAAGCCCCTGCCGGCACCCCCTGCAGGGCGGCGAAGAGGTCCACGCACGGCATCCCCATCTCCGCCGCCGCGTTTTTCATCGTCGTCGAATAGTACCCCGTGCCAGGGGCTTACACTCGTGCCAAATTCAGCTCAACTTGAGCTCTTCTGTTTACCGTGTAACCCAACTCAACTCATGAATGTGTCCTGGAGTTGCTCAAGCTGAACTATAATGTGAACGAGTGTAAGCCCCTACCCCGTGCGCTGCAGCGAGCGGTCCGGCTGCGGGTCGCTGTGGTATTCATTGGTGAGGCAAGTCGCGTGCCAGGCCTCGGGGTCGATGGGCGGCGGCGTGATGAACAGCACGGCCGGCGGCCAGGGGCTTACACTCGTCCACTTTTCAGCTCAACTTGAGCCGTTTCTGACACAAAAGCACAACCTCAACACCCCCTGACACCTCCTAAACAACCCATAAACAACCTCTATATGTACGTCCTATCCCGCAGAAGGCACATACGTTGCGCCGAAAAGTGGACGAGCGTAAGCCCATGCCGGCGGCGGGCTCAACTTTGACAGGTGCCCCGCGATGGTCTTGAGGTTCATCTCGAAGTTGTCGATGCTGACCCCCTGCGACTCCATCGCGGAGGAGTTTTCGTTGACCGCGTCGTTCGCGCCGAAGCACACGGTGACGAGAACGGGCGGCGACGGGTCGTCCAGCGGGAACACCGCGTCCAGCAGCGCCACGGCGTGCGCGGAGTTGTAACCGCTGTACCCACGAAAAACAGGGGCTTACACTCGTCCACTTCTCAGCTCAACGTGAGCACGTTTTGTGGGATACGTTGGGTACCTTCAGCAGATGGATGGGTCATAATTAGTCACAAGCTGAACATAACACGGCTCACTGACTAAAGCGGCTTAGGTCGAACTAGAAGTGGACGAGTGTAAGCCCCTGCCGCAGGATGACGTCCGCGCTGCGCCGGTACTTGTCCGCCATGCTCGCCCCGAAGCAGGGGCTTACACTCGTTCACTTTTCAGCTCAACTTGAGCGTTTTGTATGGGACAGGGGGTGTGCGCAGGGGTTGTGTAGCCCGTGTTAAGGGTGCGTTAGGGGATGTTTAGGGTGGGTAGGGTGTTTTCTTGTGTCACACACGGCTCAAGTTGAGCTGAGAAGTGGACGAGTGTAAGCCCCTGCCCCGAAGCCACCCTCGCCGAACGACTGCTCCGTGATGGAGTCTCCAAAGAGGACGATCCTCGGGCGGTTGCCGGGGGTGTCGGTGTACCCATGCCGAGCGAGCCTGCTGGCCACCAGCCCCACGTTCGCGGCCCGCGCGCTCTCCATCTTCCGCAGACACGGCTTGCAGGGGCTTACACTCGTCCACTGTCAGCTCAACCTAAGCGTGATGTGTCACCGTGTCAACTAAAACAGCGCATGAAAAGTGCTCAGTTTGAGCCGAAATGGTGACGAGTGTAAGCCCCTGCCGGCTTGCAGAACTTGCGGTAACCGGTCCGAATCTTTTGGGGCGTGTCGATGGTATACTTTTGCGGGCAGTTGCTGCACTTGGCGGCGCCGGGCACGATGTCGGGATTGCACGAGCTGCACCCCTTGCACCGGCAGAACACGTCCATCTCGCCAACGCAGTGCCTGGATGGTGCTGCTGGTAGTGTACCGGTACACTTTGCGGGAACCTGTGGTGCTGGCGCTGCTGGTGCTGGTGCGGTGGCGCCGCGGGGACACAGTACCGACCACGTGGCGCAGGGCGGTGTGAGTGCCGTACGGCTTGCCAAGAGGGTGCCGTGCCCCCGACGGCCCCTCCGAGGCCCACGGCTCGAATTTCGAGGTTAGGATTTCTGGTTTAGGGTTTAGGCGGGTTAAAGCATATACGAGCTTAGGGTTTCTTTAGGCCCTTCCGGCTTGCCGGCGCGTCTGCGAGCTGTGCACTGGTCCGCGCGCGTGACGTCGTCTAGAGGCGATGGGGAATAAATACCACGTCGTCAAGGTGGGCCGCGAGCCCGGCATCTACCGCACGGTTGGGCCGCGCCCGCCCCGACGCGTCCGAACCCAAACGCATCCACCCTACTTCAAAATCCTGTAGCCCGCTCGACGGGGGTGCCCACATTGAGACGGGTCATTCTATGCCGCGGCCGCGGCCGTTCTCTGCTACGCTGCATGTCCGCCGAGGGTCGGAGCAAAGCCTTCTATGTGCTCGAACCAACGCGACGGGACCCTGTCGTCCCTTAAGGACAGTTGGTGGCATCCACGCTCCACCAATCAGAGAACCCGGATTCTCCTGCCTTGCTGTAGAGAACCCCTGTATCCCCATCGCACCCTCTGACGTTGCCCCCCCCGCTCCCGGAGAGAGAAGAGGGTCGACAACGCGCGGTGAGTGAAGTGGCGAGCACTGGTACACTGTGTGTTGTACGGCCCTGCCTTTGTAGACGGTGGTGAGCGGATCCCTCCGTCCCACTTTATAAGGTAGGAACACTGTTGGCGACGTTGGCCCCAAGACCTGACGCGTCACGTCGATGCGATGTGTCTGGTGGCGACCCTCACCGCGGTGGGGGGAGTGCCAGGAGCGCACCTCGGGCTACCCCGGCGCGGTGTTCAAGAGCTTCTCCACCATAGTCGACGCCGAGCTGTTCCTCGGCCGCGCAGTGGACCCGGCCGCTAGCGCGCGCGCCGTTGGGGGCGGGGCGATACGCGGGGGCGGGGCAGGCGGCGGTGGAGGAGGAGGAGGAGCAGGAGGAGGAGGAGACACAGGGGGAGGGGGACGGGGAGGGGAAGGAGGGGAAGGAGGAGGAGAGGGAGGAGGGTTCAGCGGCGCCCGTGCCCGCACCCCTCTCTTTCCGATGCGTGGGGGTGGGGCGGGCGGGAGCGGCGTTCCAAGGGGCGAGGATGGGGGAGGCGCAGGCAGCTGGGCGGAGGATACGGATGATGTAACGGTGGTGGCGGGCTGCCTGCGTGGGCGTGGGGGCGGGGCGAGTGGCGCTCCGCAGGGCGGAGACGGGGGGGGCACGGGCGCGAGCGGCACGCCGGTGGAGATGGATATGACGGGTGCAGTGGGTACGAGCGGCGTTGCGAAGGGTGGGGGCGGGGGCGGGGGTGGGGGTGGGGATGGGGCGGGCACGAGCAGCGCACCGGTGGCGATGGATCTGACGGGGGACAGCGACTGCGACGGCGAAGATGGATCTGGCGGCGGCGGTGGCAGCGCCGGAGGCGGAGGCGTTGGCGGCGGCGGCGGCGACGGGGAGGGTTACACGACGGCGCGCGATACGCAGGAGGAGGGCTCGATCGACCTAACGGACGCGGCGGAAGGTGACGGGGTGGCGCACCACCCCCACGTCAAGCAGCAGCACCAGGCGGCAGGCATCGGTTTCGCTTACGATTTCGGCGGCGGCGGAGGCGGCGGCGGCGGAGGCACCGGCGGCACCGGCGGGGGGGTGGGTGATGGAGGTGGTGGCGGCGGCGGCAGCGGCAGGGCTGGCGTCATCAACAACGGAGGCGTCGGGGGCGGCGGCGGCGGCGCTGGCGGCGGCAGCGGAGGTGTTGGTGGCGGCGGCGGCGACGGCATCTGCTTCAAATGTGGACACACGGGGCACAGGGGAGCAAACTGCCCTTTAGGCGGCGGCGGCCGGGGCTGCGGCCGTGGCGGTGGCAACGTCTGCAACAAATGTGGCAACAAGGGACACTGGGCGGGAGACTGCCCTGCACGCAACAGCGGCGGCAGTGGCGACGACGGACACAGGGCGACCTGTTCTACCGAAATGAGCGCGGCCGCGGCTGCGGCGAGGCTGACGCTGCGCTTCCCGCCCACGCTAACCCCCCGCCAGCGCGCCATCCTTCACGCCCTCGCCAGGGACCACGGCATCCCTAGTCAGAGCAACGGCGTCGGCGACGCCCGTGCCATCGTCCTCGGGTCCGGCCCTGTCGTGATCGTGGTGCCGTTCAAGCCACACATGGGAGTTCTGGACCTCGCCCTTTGCGGTGTTCTCTTCGAGCATCTCCGCATCCCGAACGCCGCCTCTAAAGCCGCCTTTAGTCCGGACGCCGTGGAAGCGTGGAAGCTAGTGAACGGTGGCCGAAAGTCGGCGCGGTTCGCCGCAGCAGGCAGTGGCGGCGCAGCGGACGGTGGCGGCGGCAGTGGCGGCGACAGCGGCGGCGGTGGCAGTCGTGACGTCTGCTACAAATGTGGCAACAAGGGACACTGGGCTGGTGACTGCCCTGACCGCAACAGCGGCGGGGACGGCGGCAGCGGCGGCTGCTACAAATGTGGTGACACGGGGCATTGGGCGGCGGACTGCCCTGACCGCGTGCCCTGGATCGGCCGCGGCGACGGCGTTGACGACCTCTGTTACAAATGTGGCGACACCGGGCACTGGGCGGCAGATTGCCATGGCCGTGTGCTCGGCGGCGACAGCGACGGCGGCAGTTACTGCGTCAAATGTGGCGACATGGACCACATGGCGATTGACTGCTCTGGCGGCGCCGGCAACGGCGCCGGCGCCGGTGGCAGCGCTGGGGACCCTGATGACCAGCCCCTGGCTGCGACCCCGGCTGGTCAGGCGTACGCCGCCGGCGCCGATGCCGCCGCCACCGCCACCGCAGTGGACTCCATGGTAGGGCGGTGCAGGTTGACCCTATGACACCCAAGTCGAAACCGCCTGGAATTAAGCGGTTGAATCTCAAGTGTGATATACTGCTCCCAACTTCTGCTTGCAGATTCAACTTGCGCCGCTACACCATGGGCATCAGAGCCCTCAAGGAGTTCATCACGGCCAACGGAGGCAGCTCGGCCGGACTCGTCGAGAAGAGCGAATTGGTCGCGGCCGCCAGAATCATTGCAGCCACCTCCGCCGCCGGCGCCGCCACCGCCTCCTCCTCCGCCGCCGCTATCAACGCCGCCAGCGCCGCCGCCCTGGCGCGTCCTCGCCCGGCTGCATCGCCGCGCGCGCACTCCGGGGGCGGTAATGGCGACCGGCACGGCGGAGCATCTGTCAAGGTAAGAGTGCAAGTTGAACCGATGAAACCCATGATGAAAGCACCTGGAACTAAACGCTTGAAACTAAACTTTGATAAAGCACTTTCAAGTTTCGCTACCAATTTCAACTTGCGCCTCTACCACAAGGTGGAGCAGGACGCCAACGACGACTTCGCGTGGAAGACGCCGTGGCCGGAGCTCGGGGAGGACGACGGCCGCGGCGTCGCGAATAACAAGAAGCGAAAGGTGCCCGAGTCTCTTGAGTCTCTCGGGGCTGCTGCCGCGGGTGTTGGCAGCGGCGTGGGTATTGGTATAGGTAGGGGTGCTTGCAACCAGGGGATTACACTCGTGTAATGTTCTGCTCAATGTGAGCACTTTTTGTGGGGTATGCTGCGTGGTTTCAGTGACAAAATCGGCTCAGGTTGAGCTGAGAAGTGGACGAGTGTAAGCCCCTTGTTGCAACACTTGCGTGCCTGCACCACTGGCGAGTCAGGCCGGGAGGAGGAAGCGGCGAGCGTGTACGGGTACACTGGTACGCTGTGAGCAAACAATCAGGGAACGAGTGACCAGGCCAGGGAGGAAGATGCGGCGAGCATGTACGGGTACACTGGTGCACTATGAGCAAACAGTCAGGGAACGAGTATGAGGCCAGGGAGGAGGATGCGGCAAACGTGTACGGGTACACTGGTAGAAAGAGACACGCTTTCGCGTGTATAAGGGAGTACCAGGCTTTGGCCACGGTCCCCGGGGTACACTGGTAAACTTTGAGCATACAGTCAAGGGACGATTGTGAGGGCCCTCGGCAGCGACGGCGGCGGCGGTGCGGAGAATGCGGAGGCGGCGGAGATGGAGCTGTCGGCGTCGCAGCAGCGCGCGGTGGCGGCGGCGCGTGCAAAGCGCAGCCTCTTCGTCACAGGGCCCGCCGGCGTGGGCAAGTCCTTCTGCATGGTTGGGGCTGCCGGATATTGCTCGCCACGTCACAGAATGCCATTCAATCCAAGAAACGAGGGTTCTAAACACGTTCACTTATAATGCTCGCCACGTCATAGGATGCCATTTAACTCAAGAAACGAGGGTCCAAAGTTCGTTTACTGACGCGGCGAGCACTATCTGTCAGTCCCTACAGCATGGACCGCGTGGTGGCGGCGCTGAAGAGCCAGGGCACCCGCGTCGCCGTCACGGTCAGGACCATTAGATATTGCCCTTTGCCCGCCGCATCATTGACATGCATTTGAAACCTCGTTTCTTGTGTTGAACGGCAACCCGCATCGTGGCGAAGAATTTATTTTGCCTGCAACGTCATTGACACGCATTTTCAAACCTCGCTTTTTGAGGTTCAAGGCATCTTACGACGCGGCGAGCAATATCTGGCTTGCCCTACGTGTTGGCGTCGACCGGCATCGCGGGCATCCTGATCGGCGGGTGCACCATTCACGCGTGGGCCGGCATCGAGCTGGGCGAGGGCACCGCGCAGGAGCTCATCCACCAGGTCATGACGCGCAAGAAGGCAGGCTGGTGCAGCTTCAAACCGATGAAACTCATGTTGAAGGCGTCCGGACCTAAGCGTTTGAAACTAAACTACGAGAAAATGTTTTCAAGCTTTGCTTTTAGGCTTTGCTTTCAAGCTTTGCTTTCACGCTTTGCTTTCAAGCTTTGCTTTCAAGCTTTGATATCAAGCTTTGATACCAAGCTTTGCTTTCAATTTCAACGTGTGCCGCAACAAGAAGGATGCGCGCAAGAACTGGATGCAGCACGACGCCCTGGTAGGGCGGTGCAGGTTGACCCTATCAAGCCCGCGTTGAAAGCGCCTGGAACTAAGCGCTTGAAACTAAAATATGATGAACTGCTTTCAAACCTTGCTTTCAAATTCAACTTGCGCCGCTACACCCTGGTGCTCGACGAGGTGTCCATGATCAATGGTGAGCTGCTGGACAAGCTGGACGCGGTCGGTCGGGCGGTGCGCGGCGGCGGCATGCACGGCGCGCCGCACCCGCTGCCCTTCGGTGGTAGGGCCTGTAAGATATTGCCAGGGGCTTACACTTGTCTACTTCTCAACGCCGCCTGAGCCGTTTTTGTCACTAAACCTCCATGGACCACCCAGCGTATCCCACGAAAGCGCTTATGATGAGCCGAAAAGTGGACGAGTGTAAGCCCCACGCCCTCGACACGCATTTTGAACCCTGCTTTCTTGACTTAAATGGCATCCTATGACGTGGCGAGCTACATCTGGCAGGCCCTGGTCGGGGGCATGCAGATGATTTTCGTGGGTGACTTCTACCAGCTGCCGCCAGTGTCCAAAGGTAGGGGGGTCATTGATAACATGCACTCGACCGTCGTTAAATCGAAGACATGAATCCGCACGGTTGTATGAGCATTAACCCTGAAGAAGCGAGAAGGAGAGTGACGCTTCCGCGTGTGTGAGGAGACACCAGGCTTTCGCCCTGGCCCCCGCATTCACCCTGAAGGAAACTGTGAGTCATGCTCCGATGTCGGTTCGAGTGCATGTTCTCAATGACCCTGCGCGGTGGTCAAGCGCCTCTGCCATTCGCGTTCGAGTGCGCGGCGTGGGGGCGAGTGAACCCGGAGATAGGGCGGTGCAGGTTGACCCTATCAAGCTCGCGTTGAAAGCGCCTGGAACTGAGCGCTTGAAGCTGAAACATGATGGACCGCTTTCAAACTTCACTTTCACATTCAACTTACGCCGCTACACCGAGGTGGTGGAGCTGACCGAGGGGTTCCGTCAGGCTGACCCGGCGCACGTGGCAGGGGGGTTCTTGAGAACAAGCATTCGACCGACCTTGTGTTCCGACGAAGCAAGTCCGCTCGTCTGTAACCATGTATGCACATTCACCCTGCATGTAGATCTTGCCCTGATCTAAGCTCTAGTGCGTCAGTGCGTGTTCTCAATGACCCTGCTGCGCGGCGCTGCTGCACCAGGTGCGGCGCGGTCGGGCAGACAGTGAGGTGGGCGCGTGGCTGGACAGGTGCCGACGCCCGCTGCCGCCCGCCGAGGACGGCGTGCTGCCCACCATGCTGTACTGCACCCGCAAGGCAGGGCCGCCGATTATAGGGGGGTCAGGTGCCCGATTTAGGGGGGTCAGATGCCCGATGTAGGGTCATCATGTGCTCAGTATAGGGGTGCAGGTGCCCATTATGGGAGGGTCAGGTGCCTGAATTATTGGGGTGAGGTGCCCATTATAGGGGTATGGGTGCCCACTACAGGGATGGCAAGTGCCCGGTTCAGGTGGTTCAGGTGCCCATTATAGGAGGCAGCTAACTGCTCGCTCATAGTGTACCGAGGTACACGGAAGGAGTGGCGGACTCTGGCGCGAGGACGTGAGCGCCGAGAACGCGATGCACTTCAACAAGCTGCCCGACGCTGCGCGCGTGTACGAGGTGGGGCGGTGCAGGCTGTCTCTACGAAAACCACGTTAAATCGCCTAAAACTAAGTGCTTGAAATTAAATAATGATCAACTGCTTTCAAAGTATGCTTTCACATTAAACTTGCGCCGCTACAACGAGGCCTGGGACACATCAAAGTCGGCGGCGGGCAAGGCCTGGTTCGGCACCCTGGATAGAGACCTCCAGTGCTTCAAAAACATGTCCTTGAAAGAGGGCGCGCAGGTCATGCTTCTGTATAATATGGCAGGGGGTGTATTGATAACATTGAGAACACGCACTCGTAACCATCGTGACTCCCCTTCACGGTGAACGCTCGAATGCTCATACAGACGCGCAGATTCAGTTCATGGCGGTCAGAGCATCGTATGAGCATTTACGCACGGTGGACCCCCGATTGTGGTTTTACGAATACATCAATTCAACTTCGGTCGAATGCATCTGAATGACCCTGCTGGCGGAACCTGAAGAGGGGCCTGTGCAACGGGAGCCGCGGGGTGGTCATCGGCTTCACAGCGCCGGGGGAGTTCAATAATCTGGACAGCGACGTCCTCAGTACTGATCCCTCACTCCCAAGACTGCGCGAGAGCCTTAAGCACGAGCCGGACGTGCGCAACTTTCTGACGCACGGTAAGGCGGTGCAGGTTGACCCTATCAAACCCACGTTGAAAGCGCGTGGAACTAAGCGCTTGAAACCACAACAAGATGAAGTGCTTTCAAGTTTTGCTTTTAATCTCAGCTTGCGCCGCTATAGCACGGCGGCAACGCGGCGCTGGGGCTGCCCATCGTGCGCTTCGCCAATGGCGTGACGAAGACAGTGGAGCCGCACACGTGGTAAGGCGGTGCAAGTTGAACCAATGCAACCCAAGTTGAGGGTTTGAGGTGGGTTTAAGGTGGCTTTGAGGTGGAACTAAGGGTTTAGGGTGGAATTAAGGTGAATCTAGGGTGGAACTGAGCGCTTGAAACCAAAATATGATGAACTGCTTTCAAGCTTTGCTTTCAGTTTCAGCTTGCGCCGCTACAACGTGGGAGAAGAAGATAGCGGGCGGGAAGGTGGAAGTGAGCCGCACGCAGCTGCCGCTGGCGCTGGCGTGGGCGCTCACCATCCACAAGTGTCAGGCAGGGGGAATATTGAGAACAAGCACTCGACCAACGTTGAATCTCCTCCTCCTCCTCCTCCTCCTCCTCCTCCTCCTCCTCCTCCTCCTCCTCCTCCACCTCCTGCTCCTCCTCCTCGCGTCGGTATGAGCATCCATCCTGAAGGTGCCCGGTGAGTCACGCTCCGATCTCGGTTCGAGTGTTTGCTCTGAACGACCCTCCTGTCAGGGCATGTCGTTGGACCGAGTGCGGATGGACCTGTCGCAGGTGTTCAGCGAGGGCCAGGCGTATGTGGCGCTGTCGCGGGCTCGCACGCTGGACGGGATGGAAGTGATGGCGTACAATCTTCAAAAGATACGGGCCTCGGTATGGCGGTGCAGGTTAACCCTATCAAACCCACGTTGGAACCGCCTGGATCTAAGCGCCTGAAACTAATTTGTGATGCACCGCTTTCAATAGTTGCTTTCAATCTCAACTTGCGCCGCTACAACTCGGCGCGGGTCCGGGCGTTTTATGAGGCGGCGGGGTCGGCGTTGGAAGGGGCAGGTGGGGCTGCTGGTGGAGGGGGTGCGGTGGGAGTTGATCGAAGTCGTGAGGCTTGGAATCGGAATGGGCATGGAGGGGGGGCGGGGGGGGCGGCTGCGGCTGCGGCAACTGCAGCGGTGGCGGGCGGTGGGCTTCTACAGAGCGGCGACGCAGAGGTTGCGGTAGGGCCTGGCAGATGGTGCCTGCCACGTCATTCTCCACATTTAGACCCTCCTTTCTTGTTCTTGCGTTGAGCAGTATCCTATGACGTGGCGAGCAATCTCTGCCGGGCCCTACATTGAGGCGGACGCGTTGGCGCAGGCGGCACGTGGCGCGGCGGCGGCGGCGGTGCGGGCCGGGGCCGCGGACCCGAGGGCCGCCGCACGCGCCGAGCTCGTAGCCATGGTGGGGTGATGCCAGTTGACACCCGTTTTGAAAGCGCCTGATTTCAGCGCTTGAAACTACAATACGATTAATTGCTTTCAGGTTTTGCTTTAAATCTCAAGTTGCGGTCCTACAGCGGGGCAACGCGGGCCATCGACGTGGGGCTGGAGGCGTGGGGCGACACGCGGGGGGAGTCGGCGCCCGGCGGGGGTCAGGGTGACGCGCGGCGGGGGTCGGCGACCGCGGCGCGCACCCCGCTTGGAGCCAAAGCTGTTTGCGAAGAGATGTGAATGTTCGCGTGTGAGCTTCTGATTTAGAACATGTTGACAAACCATCTGGCTCGGATTACTCAGATGTTGTGATGTGATATGATGTTAATGTTAGATGTAGACTCCATGATATCATAACGTTTTATGAGAAACATGCCCGTTCCGGTAGCTATAGGAATGACGACTTTGCTTCGGATGAGTTCGTGAATATCCAAGCACTTTGACCATGCAATGAAGAAGAGTTGAGGTGAAGGAGAGTTGAGAAGGTAATGCCACGTCCGTTTATGTTTCTTCATTCATGAGTACGCGTGCTCGCTGGCCATCCACCCGCGGCGCGCGCTCACTCCCTTGGCTCCGGCCACAAGCAGAGAGAGTCTCGCTTCCGTGTGTTTAAGGAGGCACCAGGCTTTCGCACTGTCCCTCTGGCCCTGGCCGCCGTCTACTCGCTGGTCGCGTTGGCTTCTTTTCCTCCAAACGCACGGAGCTGTCTCGCCACAGCCCGGCGCCCTTGTGCGAGCGCGGCTGCCAGCGGCATGGCACCACGCGCGTTGGCCGTGTTGACGTCCGCACCCGCCATGATCAACCGCTTCACAGCGCCCACTCGCCCGATGAAGGCTGCGACGTACAGTGGCGTGGCGTCGTGATCTATACGGGGTGTGTTGACGTCCGCTCCTGCCGCGATCAGCCGATCCATCACATCTAGTAGGCTCTTTTCTGCAGCCACGTACAGGGGCGTGGCGCCAGTATCCGTGCGGGCCTGGTTGACATCAGCACCCGCCATGAGCAGCCGCTCCACCGCATCCACCCGTCCGTTGAAGGCTGCGAAGTAAAGCGGCGTAGCGCCACCATCCGTACGGGCTGTGTTGACGTTCGCTCCCGACGCGATCAGCCAGTCCACCACATTCAGCAGGCCCCGCTCGACAACGACATACAGCGGCGTGGCGCCAATGTCCGAGAGTGCTTTGTTGACGTCCGCCCCCGCTGTGATCAGCCGCTCCAACACATCCAGGTGCCCATGTTCAGCTGCGATGTAGAGCGGCGTGGCGCCACCGTCTGTGCGGGCTGTGTCGACGTCCGCTCCGGCCGCAATCAGCCGCTCTACGACATCCAGGTGGCCCTGTTCGGCAGCGATGTACAGCGGCGTAGCGGCAATGTCTGTACGGGCCAGGTTAACGGCCGCCGTGAGCAGCCACTCCACCGCATCCACCCGCCCGCGGTAGGCAGCGACATATAGTGGCGTGGCGCCGTCCTCCATGAGGGGTGTGTCAACATCCGCCCCCGCCGCGATTAGCCGCTCCACCAC
>Ga0307489_10000498_pt1 | contig 23984 bp, 40 predicted proteins | sample SB12metaG_FD_202247 | JGI IMG/M metagenome (GOLD analysis project Ga0307489, IMG submission 202247) | Sea-ice brine microbial communities from Beaufort Sea near Barrow, Alaska, United States - SB 1.2 | ecosystem: Environmental > Aquatic > Marine > Coastal | place: USA: Alaska | collected... | reverse complement strand
CTCAAAAGCTCTCAGCTCTCTCATCAGCTCTCATCTCTCAGCTCTCAGCTCTCAGATCTCAGCTGTCATCAGCTCTCATGGTGCGGATGCCTGACGACCAAAATCCTCATCCATCAGCCAGCTTTTGAGTTCGAACCCTGGGTAGAGCAGGGTGAGGCGCTAATGAGAAAGGCGGCTGGGCAAGGGCACATGTACGCTATGAGCGCGTTGGGAAACATGCACCATGTAAGGAAGGAATACAAGCAAGCCGTGCATTGCTTCACCAAGGCGGCTCTGGCCGGGTTGCCGCAAGCGATGCTCATGCTCGCTTCCATGCTCGAGGGGGGGGAGGGGGTTCCGGCGCCGGACTACTCGGCGGCGGTGGGCTGGTACCGTCGCGCTTCTGACGCTGGAGTCGGGGACGCGGCGCAGAACATCGCAGCCATGTATGCTGTCGGCCGCGGCAGGGCCTTGTAGTAAGATAGTACCTGCCACATTTACCCTCGTTTCTTGAGTTTATTGGCATCACATGACGTGGCCAGCATCATCTGCCAGGCCCGGTGCCTGCCCCATTCCATCATCCTCCACATATAATACCCTTGTCTCTTGAGTTGAATGGCATCACACGACGTGGCGAGCGTTATCTGCCAGGCCCACAGCTGCGGTGTCACGCGGAGCAAGCGGCAGACGTTGAGCTGGATTCGCACGGCTGCAGAGAACGGCCTCGCCGACTCGTGCTCAATACTCGCCAATCGCATGTACATAGACCAGCCCTATGCCCGTGAGGTTGGGCAGTGCAGGTTGACCCGATCGAAATCAGGCTGAAAGCACCTGCAATTAAGCGCTTGAACCTATGATGTGATGAACAGCCTTCAAACATTGCTGTCAAATTCAACTTGGGCCGCTATACCGAGGTCGGGCAGGTGGAGGAGGCTGCCGGGGTCGCCATGCCGGTTGGGGTCGTGGATGGGGGGCACGACGTCCCTCCGGATGTCCTCACAAGCACAGTTCATTGGCTGCGGAAGGGGGGGCATGATATAGTCGGCAAGCTTGACGCGTGTCGTAGAATTGCGCTAAACGGGGCCCCGTATTGCTTCAATGAAGGGTGCGAGGTTAAGGGCCATCTGAAGGACTTCAAGCAATGCCCGCAGTGTAAGACCGCCCGGTACTGCGGCGCCGCCTGCCAGAAACAGGACTGGACCACGGGCGGACACAAGGCGACGTGTGGGAAAGAACGCGGGTGGGCTGGAGGGCGGGCACCTGGATATGTTGAAGTGGCTGCGACCATGAACTGGGGAGGACGTGTATGACAACATCAGGCTGGGGGTATACATACATATCATGCTCATAGCTTCACGGGTAGAGCCATAGCTTAGATGGGGGTTATGTCTATTAATCAAATTGGTAATCAAATTGAAACTTGCGGTCGGTTGTAATGAAATAGCTCTACTGCAATGCAAAGAATACTGACCCTCATCTCCGCTGTGCGCCAACGCCACAGCGGGCCGCATTCTTTGTTGGTGAGGGTGCGTGGTGGCGATGGTTCGGGCCGTGTGAAGACCCAGTGGGAGCTGGCTGATTACTCATAGTGGACCACAGGGTACATCATACGTTCATACACGTCTGCCTCATTCTCTAATTGTCTCGTGCTCCTCCTCCTATCCTCCTTTTATTTGTTGAGGAAAGCTCGAGGCTGGAGTACCTCCCGCGTAATGACGTCTGCAGCGGAGAAATCCATGGGGACGGGAGTGCTCGCTTTGGATATTACAATATTATCACTCACACGAGCGGAGGTACATTGTAAAGTACACGAGTACCTCCTGTGTCTCAACCAACTTGTAATAAAATATCCACATTCCACATCCCCATGCATCAACTAAACATTCGCCTCGGCCCCCGCTGCCAGCCGCTCCGAACGCAGAAAGTAGACCGATCAAGCCTTCGCCGTGGCCGCATCCGGTTCCACCTGAACGTTAGCCTGGGCCGCCACGGGCACGAGGCGCTCCAGCGCGCGGATCGCCGCGAAGGTGGCCACCTGGCTGAACCCGTCCGGCCATGAGATCTGCACCGCGTAATTACCGACGACGTTCATCTCCAGCGGCTCGATGTCGTCGGGCACCGGGGTCACGCCGTCCGCCAGGAAGTCCGCCTTGCTGTAGCGGCGCGAGTTGAATTTGAAAGCAAAGCTTGAAACCAGTTCATCTGTATTCAGTGTCAAACGCTGAAAACAAGCGCGGTCAACACGGCGTCAATCCGGGGTCAACCTGGGGTCAACCCGGGGTCCACTCGGGGTCAACCTGGTGTCGAACCGGGATCAACCTGGGGTCAAGCTGGGGTCAAGCTGGGTTCAACCTGGGGTCAACCTGAGGTCGACCCGGGGTCAACCATGGGTCAACCTGCACCGCCCTGCCTTGCCCGCCTCCTGCTTGAGCTTGGCCGACTTGTCTGTTCCGCGCACGTCCCGCGACCGCACGTAGAACGGCAGCCCGCCCTCATGTAGGGCCTGGCAGATGTTGCTCGCCGCGTCATAGGATGTGTGTGATTGCGTGTGGGTATTCTAAATACCAGCTATGACAAAGTGCGTGAAATCACTTAGACACTTAGCAACAAGTAGTACTCAGTCGTCCAAATGGAACGTTCTGATTGGTCGAGCGGCACGACTTGGCACTAAGTCTTACTAAGTGTCTGAGTGGTTTCACGCACCTTGTCATGCCATAGCACATAGTAGGATGCAGTTTTACTCAAGAGAACAGGGATCAAACGCGTGCCGATGACGTCGCGGGCAGATGCCTGGTAGACATTGCTCGCCACGTCAATGGGTGCCATTTTTAATCAAGAGAGGATAACATGCGTTTTGATGACGTGACGGGCAATATCAAACTGGCCCCGCCCTCGTCTTTGAGCTGCACGCGGAGCGCGCCCGGCACACCCGCCACGCCCAGCTGGTCCACCGCCACCGATCCCCCCGGCCCCTTGCTGAGCTTGGCCACCTCCTGCACCACCTTAGCGGCGATGCTTCCATACAGGGATGACGCGGTGCACATAGGATCCTCCAGCACGTCAGGCCTGGTAGACATTGCTCACCACGTCGCAGGATGCCCCCCCCCCCCCCGTTCAATTGCTAGGATAGGGAGGCAAGCGCCTGGCGTCTACGCGCCTGAGTAGGTCCAGTTTGAGGTGAGATGTCAAGATGTCAAGCACCCAAGTAACCACCTGATTGCAGCATCCCATTTAAGTCACTCCTCAAGAAAACAAGGGTTCGAGGCGTTGGATGACGTGGCTGACAACAGTTGCTAGGCCCTACCAGCACGAGCGGGCGCCCGCCGTCGCCGCACGCGCTGAGCTCCGGCACGATCGGCATCTGGAACAGGTTGGGCACGCCGTACTCCTCGCAGATGCGCGCCCCACTGCCAAGGCCTGACAGAGATATTGATTGCCACGTCATAGGTTGCCATTCAACTCGAGAAACGAGGATGCAAAATACGATCCGATGAAGTGGCTGGCAATGGGCCTGGCACATATTGCTCGCCACATCTTAGCATGCCAATTAAATGGACAAACGAGGCTCAAAATGCGTTTTAATGACGCGCCAGACAACATCTGCTTGTCCCTACCCGCTGCCCTCGCCGAACGGCTTGTGCTTAACCCCGTCCACCTCAAAGTAACTCATATTCTCAACCACCGCCACACACGGCACCTGCAGCTTAGAGAACATCCTCACGCCCTGCAAATAGGGCCCCGCGACTACTTTCCGGATTGTCACACTGAAACCCCCACTTTCTTACGGCACGGGGTCTCGGGGCAAGTAATGAAGGAATGAGCCATGAAGATGTGACATATGCTCAGCATAGCTCCTTGCCTTCTCGACGTCGATGAACGCCAGCTTCTGCGGCGTGGTCACCACAACCTTGAAGTATGGCCTGGCAGATTTTGCTCGACACGTGATAGGATGCCACTTGACTTGAAAGGAGAAGGAGGAGGAGGACAAGAATGTGGCGGGCAATATCTGTCTGTGCCTACCGCAGCGGTGATGGGCACGATCTGACAAAGCGTCAGCTGGATGTCGCCTGTCCCCGGCGGCATGTCCAAGATGTAGGGCCTGGCAGATATTGCTCGCCACGTCATCCAACGTATATTGAACCCTTGTCTCGTGCACACAAAGCCGGAGCACATATAGCCATTCATCGCGAGTTCGAAGGTCGCGCTTTCGCGGCAGAAATCGATCAGTCAATCTTGACTGTTGCCACGTCGCCTGCAGGAATGTCCTCAAGTTATTTTGATCAATCAGCACGCGGCATTTTGACGAGGTCAGCTGGTGACCTGGCTTTGGGGTTTAAGTGTAAGTGAAATGGTATCCTACGACATGGGGAACCATATCTGCCAGGCCCTACCAAGATGAGATAATCCAAGTCACCCCAGTCGGTGGTCGTCAGCATCTGGTTGATGAGGCCGGACACCATGGGCCCGCGCATGATGGCGCTGCCCTGCCCCGATGTAGCGGCGCAAGTTGTAATTGAAAGCAAGATTTGTGAGCGGTTCATCATATTATGGCTTCAAGCGCTGAAACCAAGCACGGTCAACGATGGGACAAGCTGGGGTCAACCGGCGCTGCCCTGCCCCGCAAACCCGAACGACACCACCCCCACGCCCTCGTAGTCCACCGGCGTGATGGCGCCCATGTCGCAGGGCCAGCAGGGTAAGGCGAGTGCAACGTCATAGTACGTCACTTTGCCAGCCCGGATGCTAAGCCGCGTCATAGCCACGTCATAGCACACAATCACCACGTCATAGCCACGTCTCAGCATGCAAGTGCCGTCATAGCCACGCCACATCATCAGATTGACACGTCATTCCCACGTCACAGCATACGAGTGCCACGTCCCAGCAACGTAATATCATATGAATGCCATGGCATAGCTACATCATGTGAAATTAGCGCCATGGCGTAGCCCAGTCACATCATATGATCGCCATGATAGCTATGCACATCGTGGTATGCAGATGCAACGTCGTACAATGTATGTGCCACGTTATAGCCGTGTCACAACACCGTGAGAGCCACGTCATCGCCACGTCACAAAATCCTACCGTGTCCTTATCCATCTGCAGCGCGGCCACCTCCGGCGAGATCATCGTGGGAAGCGAGGGGCCGTACACGTCCGCGTCGAAGATGCCCACTTTTGCTCCCATCATTCGGGTCGCGACACACTCAACGGGGCAAAGTCAGCGAGAGGTACACTATGTGCAAGCAGTATACACACTCGCTGGGTCGCACAAAACCATACGCCAGTACACAAGCATACGCCAGTAACACATCTCGGTCAGGCTGGTTGTCAGATTGTCAAGTGACCACCTTGGTTTATTTATTAATGTCACAACCTTGACTCAACGGTGCAAAGCGAGTGAGCGTACTGCTTTGAGTCAGTGATGCCATTATGAGAGGTGAAAGATGCACTATGGGAAGATAGTCACAACAAAGCGGCGGCCCCACCCATCATGGCGAGCGTGTAGGCCAGGTTGACGGAGGTTGTGGACTTCCCCACGCCGCCCTTGCAGCTGGAGACGGCGATGATGTGTCGCACCCCGCGCGTGCAGTAGGGAACACACCACATGATGACACGTGTTCATATCACCAAACATGGCACAAAGGCATTCATTCTTCGCGTGCGTCTCTGCACCGCTTGGCACACGCATGAATGAGAGCCTGGAGCTGCTCGCTGGCTCTGTTGGAAGTGAGCTCTCAGCGCTAAGACTGGACCATTCATATTTTCGGCCCGGGCTGAACCGGTCATCCTGAAAGCTACATCGTGATTGTTCAACCATACCATTCCCTCGACGGTGTCGGGCATCTCTTTGTTTGCGACCTGCGCGGTCATATTCACGTTCACGCTGGTGCACCAGTCCAGGCGCCCGATGAAATCCTTGGACAGCCGGTTGAACTCCTCCGTCAGCCAGGGTCGGGACCGCGTGCCTGTTTGTTTGCTCATACTCGAAGTGCAACCCACGGGGGACAGGGCGAAGGTCTGGTGCCTCCTTTTACACGCGAAAGCGTCTCTCTCACGGGGAGCAGGGCAAAAGCTTGGTGCCTCCTGATATACGCGGAAGCGTCTCTCTCTTTCTCCTTCTCTCTTTCCATCTTTGTCTCGTGAGCAAACTGGTAAACGATGCCGGGGCCGTACCTTGACAGGGCACGCGGGGGTAGTGAGCTCCAGCGTGAACGACACGTCGCCGCGTCTCAGGGTCCACTTGTACAAAAATTGAGGTGACAGGTGAAGGAGTGTCCGAGCCAGGTGAACGACGCGGCGAGCATCTACGGGCACAAAAATGAAGTGGTTAGGTTGAACAATGAAGTGGTTAGGTTGAACAATGAAGTAGTTAGCCAAGCAACATGTACCTACTCGTAGAGCAAGCAGTTCGCTTGAAGTGAGAAGAGGACGCCGTGTCAGGCCAGGGAGGAGGACGCGGCGAGCGAGCACGGGCACACCGGTACACTATGAGCAAACAGGCAGGGCACGGGTGCCCAGGCCAAGTTAGAGGAAGCGACGAGTGTGTACATGCACACCGGTACACTCTGAGCAAGCAGTCAGATTGAGCTGAGAACGGAACGCGTGCCAGGCCGGGAAGGAGGACGCGGCGAGTGTATAACGACAAACTGGTACACAGTATGAGCAAACAGTCAGGCAGGTCGGCCCTACCGCCCGCGGAGACCAGGAGGTCCTTGACGAATCCGCAATTCACGACGTCCTCCCCAAAATCGGGGTCGATTACATTTCGGAGAGCGTCAAGGACGTCGGCCTCGCGCGAGCCCTCGGGCGCGGAGGTGATGGATGGGGAAGGGGTAGCGGCGGCGTCGGCGGCGGCGGTGGGCGGGGTAGCGCCGCGGCGGGCGCGGCGGCGGCGGCTGCCGGGGGTTGGGGCGAGAGCAGCGGCGCCCGTTCGCCGGTGCTGCAGCTGCATCATCTGATGGGGCTTCCCCGCCGCCGCCGCCGCGCCCGTACGACGGGTTGTCGGCACCACCGCCGCGGGGTTGGCGAGAGCGCCTCCCAGGGCCATGACCTGCGACATCGTCCTGCTGCGCCGCAGCGGTGTTGAAGCCGCGCGGTGTGCGTGAGATAGGCGTCAAACAATGTCGGCAGCTCGCCACCTGGGCGGATTGCGCGCCGACCGGCAGTACACCCGGCCGATCGCAGAAGTGTGTGCCTTTCTGATTGGATGAGGAGGCTAGGGTGACAAGCCGGGGTGCCGTCACACCAACATGTCCGCGCACTCGCAAACTGCGCCGCGCCCGCGCGCTGGCCGAGAACGCACGACGCACGCTTCAAACCGACGCGCCGACGACCCGCGCCCCGGGCTGGCGCGCGCGTGACCGCCGCCACTGAGGAGGACCCCGCTCCCCCTTCCGCTTCCCTCGCACGCACGCTCCGGTCGCCTCGCCCGCCATGGCGCAGACGCGCAGCGGCAAGCGGTACTGCCGCCGCGAGCACGCCGCTGCCGCCGCCCCCGCCCCCACCGCCACCGCCACCTCCGCCGTCCCCTCCCCCGCCCCGGCCGCCCCCGCCGCATCCCATGCGGAGGACCCTTCTCCACAGCCCCCACCCCCGCTGCTCGATCTGCTCGAGCGGCACCCCATCCTGTTCGCGCAGGAGGTGCTGGCGCGGCTGCCCCTCGCGGATCGCACCTCGCTCGCGGGGGCGGGGCTCGTGTGGCGGGACGCGGTGTTCCTCAGATCTGTCTTTCCCGAAGGCCTCCCGCGCGCGGAGACGCCAGGCTCGGCGCGGATCTTCAAACTCTTGGACTTTCTTGAATCCGCCGAGCGGCTGGCCTGGGCGAGGGAGAATGGGTGCCCGTGGGTGGTGCGGACGTTCGCACTCGTCGCTGAGGTGGGGAACATGGAGGTGCTGAAGTGGGCGCGGGATCAGGGCTGCCCGTGGGATGCAGATACGTGCGCACGTGCCGCTCTGGGCGGGCAGCTGAAGGCGCTGAGGTGGTTGCGGGAGCACGGGTGCCCGTGGAATGAGAGGACGTGTGAGTACGCGGCTGCATACGGGTACCTGGAGGTTCTGAGGTGGGCGCGGGAGCACCACTGCCCGTGGGACGAGGCGACGTGCGCACACGCCGCTCTGGGCGGGCACTTGGAGGCGCTGAGTTGGTTGCGGGAGCACGGGTGCCCGTGGAATGAGAAGACGTGTGAGTACGCAGCTAGGCGCGGGCAGCTGGAGGTGCTGCAGTGGGCGCGGGCGCACCACTGCCCGTGGAACGCATTGACCTTTGCCGCCGCCGCTACTGGCGGGGGTTTGGCAACGTTGCAGTGGTTGCGGGAGCACAACTGCCCGTGGGATGAAAGCCTGTGCAGGTGCGCCGCTACGGGCGGAAAGCTGGAGATACTGAAGTGGGCACGGGAGCGCCACTGCCCGTGGGACGCCAGGACCTGTGCCGCCGCCGCTCGGCGCGGGCACCTGGAGGTGCTGAAGTGGGTACGGGAGCGCCACTGCCCGTGGACCGCAACGACGTGCGAAGCGGCCGCTCAGGGTGGGCACCTGGAGGTACTGCAGTGGGCGCGGGAACACAACTGCCCTTGGGACGCGAGGACCTGTGCCGCCGCCGCTCATACCGGGCAGCTGGAGACGCTGAAGTGGGCGCGGGAGCAGGACTGTCCGTGGACCGCGAGGACGACTGCAGCCGCCGCCGCGGGCGGGCACACGGAGCTGCTGCAGTGGGCGCGGGAGAACGGCTGCCCCGGGTAGCCCTAAGCACGCCACACGCAACGTCACACACACACCACCAACAAAACACCCGCTACCAGAGCTCCGATTTCCTCCCCGACAAACGTCGCGCCGCTTCCACACAAAGTGCTCCAACTACTTTCGTGAACCCTCCTCACTTTCACTCTCTCAAATGTGCTCTTACTCGTATCACGTAGCATGACGGACATAGCACAGCATAGCCACGCCCCTTCACACATGCCAGCAATCACATCGCCGACCATAAAGTTCAAGTACCCCACGGCGTGAAACATAAGCTAACCTGGCGCTATCACTTGGACGCGAGAATTGCAAATGCGTTGTTTGAAAACACACATTGAACTCCACCTAGATATGTAACAACATGACATGTAATGGATTACAAGACGTCCCGCATCTTCACGTGGCCGCGGCGAGGGGGGGAATGGGCGTGAAGACAAAAAACAAAAACGAGGTGGCCAGTCGCCTCGTGTGGCGTGCAGCTAGAATCGCACTGGAATCATCCGCGCGGCGCGGGTAATGCCGCATATTGACGACAAATATACATATAAATCAACAAATAATGGACATGGATCAACAAATGTTTCCGTTCTGCTTGCAGCACCGGATTAAGATTCGGCGGCTAGTAGCACGCCAGGCGAGGCGTCTAGCCTCCGCATATTTAGTACTGTAATTAATGATTTAGTACGTGACAACTTTCCGGCAGAAGGTGTCGACGTCCACCATGACCGAGTACGGCGCGCAGTTGTGGGAGTACAAAGTCGCGTACCAGGGCCGGGCAGGTATCGCCTGCCACGTCATCGTCACGCATGCAGTTTGGACTCACATTTCTTGCGTTGAATGGCAACCCAATAATGTGGAGAGCAATCCTGCCAGGCCCCAAGCAGGATGCCGCGAGTGTGTACGGGTACCGGTACACTATCAGCAAACAGTCAGGGTACACTGGTACACAATGAGCAAACAGTCAGGGTACACTGGTACACTATGAGCAAACAAACAGGCAACATCCCCCAGGCGCTACCTCGTACATATGTGGTGGCAGGTTGAGGCCCATGCGCTCATGAGCAAACAGTCACGGTACACTGGTACACTATGAGCAAACAGGCAGGGCCTACCTCGTACATGTGCGGCGGCAGGTTGAGGCCCATGCGCTCGATGGCGAACATGAACTGGTCGCGATTGAGGACGGAGGCGCCGCACTGCAGGGGCTTCCACTCCTCCACTTCTCAGCTCAACTTAAGCCATTTTGGTCAGTGTGCCGGTTTTGCGTCCAATTTCTGACGAGTTATGCCCCATCGATCTTGTCACGTGCCACTGGAGCCACGCAACGCAACCCACAAAAAGTGTTTACGTTGAGCCGCAAATTGGACGAGTAGAAGGCCCTACCGCAGTGCTGCGTCATGCCCTTCTTCAGCAGGTAAGCCCCGTTGCCGTAGTTCTTGATACCCACCCGCTGCCGCACCTTCTCCCGTAGCACCTGCATCGCCCAGTCCTAAGGCCCGCCATCACGCACACTACGCGGTCGGCGCTCCTCTACTCTAAGAAAGTGGAGGGTTCAGTGGTGAGAGGCAGGATTCGGTGCTTGCCGGCCGACCGCGGCCGGACATTTTCAGTGCCTTCTCGAGTTATTAAACCCCCAACTGTTTCAGTGTGGTTTACCCCCCAGTTTCCTAAAGTAGAGGGGATCGTACCGCTTAGCACCTACGTAGCCAAAGCACCATTCTAGGGCGGTGCAGGTTGACTCAATGGAAGTATGAAACCATGTTAAAAGCGGCTGGCTGTAGAGCTCAGAGCTTGAAACTTTAATGTGATGAACTGCCTTTCGAATTCAACTAGCGCCGCTAAACAATGCTCGATACGGCCTCAAATCGGACAGCCGTTTGGTATGACCGCTTAAAGTGATGGATGGGGTTGGGGCAGGTTAATGTTCACCATGTGAGCGCCTTGGGGCTCGATGAACGTAATTCTTTATAAGCATAAATTGGCGGAGGGGGTTAGTTAACGCTCACCTTGTGATGCACTTTGGGGCTCGACGTATGTTGTAAAAAAATACCATAACTGGAGTGATGCCGGGTTGGACCGTACCTCCTTCTCCTCCTCCTTAACGCCGTTGTGCAGTGCCCCGAACTCCAAGTGCCGGTTCTCCATACCAAAGCCGCCGTTCAGGGGCTTACACTCGTCCACTTTTCAGGTCAACGTAAGCACTTTTGTGCGGGATACGCCAAGCGGCGACAGTGCGTTTGTGACAGCAACGGCTCAGATTGAGCTGAAACGATGAACGAGTGTAATCCCCTACCGCCGTTGAAGACGGTGAGCGGCGGCTCCCGCGCTGTAACGGCACAAGCTGAAATTAAAAGCAAAACTTGAAACGTTGAAAGCACTTAATGTTTCAGTTTCAGTGTCAAGCGCTTTGTTCCTGGCGCTTTCAATGTGGTTTTGATAGGGTCAGCCTGCACCGCCTTACCGCGCTAGTTCCTGCGGCAACAGCTTGCAGGGGATTCCGTCGAAGGACACGTAGGTGACGTCCGTGTCGTGGCGGCGCAAGTTGGAATTGCAAGCAGACGTTGAAAGCAATTCATCATATTTTAGCTTCATGCACTGCAAGTGTGAAACCAAGCACGGTCAGACTGGGGTCAACCCGGGGTCAACCTGCACCGCCCTACCGTGCTGCTCAGGTGGTGCCTCTCAGGGGTTTTGTAGGGACCCTCTGTTTTAATGTCGTAGTCAGACGGGGCGCCGCCCGAGTACCAGGGGCTTACACTCGTCCACTTCTCAGCTCAACCTGAGCCGTTTCTGTCCCTAAAAATGCACCCTAAACGCCCCTAAAACCCACCCTTGACACAGCCTGAACAACCCTGCGAAACAACCCCTTTAAACGCCCTAAATATTCCCTTGATCCCCCCTGCGGACACCCCTAAATACCCCCTAAATACCCCCAAAAACACCCCCTGTCCCGCAAAAAGCGTTCAGATTGAGCTGAAAAGTCGACAAGTGTTCCTGCCCTGCCGAGTACCCTGCGTTGGCGTCAGTCACACACGCGTGGCAGAAGTCGTCCACATCCACCTCGCTGTAGCGCCGCTCGTCGAAAATGAAAGCAAAACTTGAAGGCGGTTTATCACGTTTTGGTTTCAAAGCGCTCAGACACAGGCACTTTCAAGGTGCATTTCATCGGATCAACCGGTACCCCCTGTCCCCCTCTTAGCAATAAGAATGCAGTAGACCTCAACCCTGTACCGCCCTACCTCGTCTGCCTCGTACCGCGCGTGGGAGTAGAAGCTGAACAGCGCATGCACGTGCTCGGCGCTCATGTTGAAGTTCATGGAGATCATGGCGCGCTCGAACATGGACTCTGTCAGCCTCGCAGGCTGATCCACGAAGGATGAGAGCATGTTCTTCTTGAGGGTGTAGAACCCGTCGCCTGTGTTTTTTATTTGCACGCGCTGCTGCACCTTGTGCCGGAGTACCGCCATGAAGGGCCGAGGAACAATGCTCGCCACGTCATAGCATGGAGTGGCATGCACTGGCACACTTTGTGGTGGATGGCATACAGAGCACCGGTACACCATGTGGTGGATGGCGTGGCGAGCATCGGTACATTGTGTGGTGGATGACGTGGCGAGCACCAGTACATTACTATGTGGCGGATGACGTGGCGAGCACCGGTACACTGTGCGGTGGATGAATTGGCGAGCACCGGTACACTATGCGGCTGATGACGTGGCGAGTACCGGTACGCTATGTGGTGAATGGCGTGGCGAGCGCCGGTACACTGCGTGGTGGGTGGAGGATGGTTTGGTGTGCACCGGCACACTATGTGGTGGATGGCATGCAGAGCACTATGGTCCCACCTCCATGGCCTGCTCATGCAGTGGCACGGCTGTGGGCGGCCGCACAGGCTGCTCCATCCCACAGCCAGGGGCTTTCACTTGTCCACTGTTCGGATTGACTTGAGCACAATTTGTGCGATACGTAGGGTGTGTTGGTTGAATTCAGTGACTCAAACGGCTCAGGCTGAGCAGAAAAGAGGACGAGTGGAAGCCCCTGCCCGCGGCCGTGGAATATATTGAGCGGCGGCTCGCGCAGCATTTCCGACGGAAGACGCTTCCACGGTGTGCCGTCGAGTGACACACTCGTCACGTCCGTGCCGGTGCGCAAGTAGTTGGCCTTGACATCCGTGCCGTAGCGGCATGTGCTGAAATTGAAAGCAAAAGTTGAAAGCAATTATCCGTATTTTGGTTTCAAGCGCTGAGACCATAGGCGCTTTCAACATGGTTTTTGAGGCTGTCAACCTTCACAGCCCTACCGTGCTGGGCACATACAATCCATTTGAAAATCGGTTTCTCGTCCGAGGCTTGCCCCCGCCCCCGCTGCCAATGCCCGCGCCACCGCCCTGAGCAGGCATCGCGTCGCCGACGCCGACGTGCATATCACCCAGCTGCGTGGTGAGGTTGTTGTGATTCAGTTCCAGTCGCGTCGTCACCCTGTCAGTGCGCCGGTCCTCCAGACCCCTCACCCCCAGCTGTAGCGGCGCAGGTTTAAATTGAAAGTGAAGTTTGAAAGCGGTTTATCATATTTAGCTTCAAGCGCCGAGACCAAGCGTCGAGACCAAGCGTAGGCGAGACAGCCTGGGGTCAACCTGCACCGCCCTACCCAGCTCCTCCGCCTCGCTCGGAAAGCACCGCACAAGGAATAGCCCGTAATCCACCTTTGCAAAGCGCGGGTCTGGGCCCTGCATCACGCACTCCTCCATCCAGGGGCTTACACTCGTCCACTTTTTGGCTTGACGTGAGTACTTTTCGAGGGACACGCTTGGTGGTTTGGGTGGTTTATGTGGGTGTCAGTGGCAAGAACGGCTCAGGTTGAGCTGAGAAGTGGGCGATGAAGAGCCCTTACCTCCATTGCCGTCCGCAGCTGGTCGTCGGTGAGCGTGACGTTCAGATTCTGTAGCACTTGCAGAAACTCAGCTTTGGTCACCGCGCCTCGTTGTAGCGGCGCAACACCAAATTGCAAACAGATGTTTGAAAGCGGTTCATCGTTTCTCAGCTTTAAGCGCTGAAACCAGGCGCGGTCAAGCCGGGGTGAATCTGGGGTCAGCCTGCAGCGCCCTACCTCGTCCGGTCTTGTCATATTTGGCGAACGCGCTCATGATCTTGCTCGCGCCTTTCTCCAGGGCCGCCTCCGTATGTGCCTCCTTCTTATAATCGTCCGTCTTATATTTCAAGTCTGACGATCACAATCGTTGAGTAAACCCCCAATTCAGACCCCCAGAGGGAGCCCAATCGAAGCGTCCACGAAGAGACCCCGCTGAACCTGGTGTCGTGTGGCCGCTGCTGCTGCTTTCGAAGCCGATGCCGATGCCCCGCACAGGTGCTCCGCGATTATGCATTGTCCACGTGCTATGTGCGTGCATGTCAGTGCCTCAACCTCCTAAACCATGAAGGAGGGAGCGGGTAGGTCCCACCGTACACGCCGCCGCCCGTGCGGTGCCGCAGCGTGAAGCGGACGCGCTTGAACTTCTCAGACACCCCACCGCTCCGGCCCCCGCTCGTGGTGGAGGTGCTCGATGCTGTGCCTGGTACGGTGTCCCATACAGCGTTGGTGGGGCGGTGATGTGGACGAGTCAGCTGGCAAGTCACTCGTACGGGGACGGAGTGCTCGCTTTGACATTCAGGTGGAGGCTGGATACGCGAGGAGGTGCCGGAGGGGGGTGCCAGGGGGGTGATGTGGGCGCGTTGTTATGAGCCAACTCATACGGAGTGAGGAGTGTTATGGCTTTGAGGTGCGAATTGCTACTAGGTTGGTGGGGGTGTCAGTTACAATCTGTGCGACTTGGCATTGACGTGGCACCGTGGGGGTCGGACAGGCGGGAAGGTGCCCTACACTGCGTGACCTCGTCAGAACTCGCGACCACACTGTCAACTGAGCGGTAAAGATACCAACGTTGTGGTGTGAACGACGTGCGTGATTGAGTGCGGCATGTGCGGTGGCATGTGCGATGGTACTGACCTGGCCGGGAGGGAGTACGCGCGAACGTAGACTTGGCAGACTGCGGGCGGTCCCATGCCCCCGCCCAGGGCGCAGACACGGGCGCGCCGCCCCTCGCGGCGTGCACATCCGACGGCGCGCCGCCGACCGCGCTGCTCGCTCCGCCGGAGGTACCCGGCCGCGCCGACCCCGGCCTGCTTCGTTGTTGCATGTTGAGCATGTTCTACTTGTAGCTCTACCCTTTTTTGCAGTAGGTCTGGGAGAGTTCAGTGTGTGGCTTTGGCACACTGTCCGAGGCCGCAGGAGACAATACTATATGACGAAGGACAGTAGAGCACCAAGAGGCGAAGGATGCCGTCCGCCGAACGCCCGGGGACGCCACGGAAACAGAATATGTCGGTTCCCGATGTAGTTTGGAGATTCCTGAATACGCTGCTACCGTCTATATGTGCGACGTTCTTTCTACTGGCACGTCCGCGAGTACGCGTGATGTGTCTGGAACATCATTGCCAAAAACGCATATGCGTCTGTCAATCGGTGAGATAATCCACGCGCACAGCGTCGGCGTCGTCGAGATCAGGCGAGCGCGATGGATTCACATCACGTCCCAAACTCAACAAGCAATTTGATCGCACGCCGGACACGTCGACGGCTGACAAACTGACTGTAAGACGGAAGGTGATTGGTCAATGTACCAATACCAGGCATTTGAAACCGGTATAATCACCAAATCCATATGGGTCGACCGGCCGATTTTCTGATCGTCCTCGTCAGCATCCGCAACCCGAAATACCCGATTCTGTTTTGACGGTTCGTGATCTCATCGCGATCTCATCGTGTGGTCCACGTGCTTGAGCTAGCTTCGTGAGTCATTCAGCATTCTTCCGCGCGCCCCACTCCTCTTGACGCCCCCCTTCAACCATGACTACCACGCAGACGCAGCCGCCAGAGCTGGCACCGCCAGCAGGCAGTGAGCTGCAGGGCATCTACACCAAGCGCGGCAACAGCCTCGACATCGCGCACTACAAGCCCGTCAACCCCAAGGCTCATGGCGACAAAGAGAAGGGATGGACCCTCGCATTGGTAGGGAAACGTGTTCCAAGCATCGCGCGGGGGCCTGCTTGCCCCCCGCTAGCATGCCCCTGCGTGCATAAGAAGCAGCACGGCACACGCGCTGCGTGCCTCTGCTCGTGTCGCGGGGCACGAGCCTCGCCTGTTGTCGCGCCACGCTCCCAGACCATGCTGAGTCAAATTGTGTTTTGACTTTTGAGCCATTCTGCTGGGGCCCTCAACGTCGGAACAGATGACGATCATCCTGATGCACAACGCGATAAGGGCAGAGGTGACCAAGTTCGAGAGCCTGCTTGTCAAGCTCGGCGACCGTGAGCTTGAGAGCTGGGAGATCGACGCCATCAAGGTACGTACACGCGCCCGCCCCACGCCGGTCAACGCGAGGTCCCACTGGCATCCCAGGATATTTCATTTGATCTCTGACTAGGATACTTCCACGCGTTCGGTGTGCGAGAGTGGCGGCGGAGTCGGGGCGCGGCAGGGTTGGGCGACGAGCATCGCGTCGGCGCGCATGGGTGTAACAATCGCCCCTCGTGCGCCCATGCCGCGCGCCAGATTCCCACGCGTCGTGGTCCCGAAAGCCCCGCCCCCCCCACAGCCCGCCGCTCACACACTGTCACGTGGGGGGGGGGGGAAGTTCACAACAGATGCTGACTCGGCAACCGTTTTCTGGAACCTTCTGAGAGCTTCCGCCGCCCCGCACGCGCGGCGGCGACGTTCAGCAACCGACGACACGAATATCATACTCGTCAAACTGAAGCGTCCACGTCAGCGTCCTCGTTAGCGCCCGCGCCGTTGCCCCGCACCTGCACCTCCTCCTTCAGACCTTGTCGGGGTAAATGCCAGCTGTACAATAGTGCGATCAGCCGATCAAGGCACCTCCGGCCAAATTCTCCAAAACCTTGAATTTTGCTTCCCCCACTTGCATCTCAACGCCCGAACGCCAGGGCACTTGCCCCGCTTGGTAACCTCCTCCCGTGATGCGTTTGGCGGAACAATTACCAGCAAGCCTCCCAGTGCCCCGCGCCCACTCGTTTCTTATGACCTTCAATTTGATTTTTACATTTTCTCCTCCCGCTGCTGGCGTTGGCATTGCGCGCAGGCGTGGTGGAAGGGGCACTACGAGCACGTACGTCACCTGCACATGATCCGCGACACTATCCTGCATCCCATGGTGGGGCGGTGCATTCTGTCCCAAATTTTATTTCACAGCTGTGTGTTGGGCTCGTGCCGTTTGCCGAGGCAATGCGAAATATGAAGGCTGCTACAGTATGCTACCACAGTCGGCTGCCGCAAATCAATTTCGCACCCTCGGTAAATCGCCCGTCGTGCGCTCAATGCAAGCGCTTGAAACCAATGTTCGATAAACTGCTTTCAAACTCTGCTGTCAACTTCAACTTGCGCCTCTACACAATGATCTTCACCCGCGTCACCATGGAGGGCTTCGAGCCCGGCCACCAGGAGCTGGACGCGCTACTCAAGGACATCGATAACACAATCTGCAACCGCGTGTACACCCACGCCAGCGAGATCTCCCCCTTGTGGCACGGATACCGCACGGCCATGTACCCGCACCTCGTCGAGGTAAGGCCCTTCACTGATCTCAAAACTAAACTAAGTTCATCGAGACCGAAGGCTCTTAAGTGGCGGGCATGAAACCAACACCATCGTTCCCCCATAACTGGTCTGGTTTGTGCACCCAAAGTGGTCTGACTTTGTGACTCGGGTTGAGCGCTTGACTGATGACACATCTCCCCGTGTTTCAGCGGGCCCTGCGGTACGGAGGAGCAGATCGTGCTGCCCATGCTGCGCGCCTACTTCACGCGTGAGGAGGTGCAGGCCAAGATGACGCAGGTCATCCGGGTAGGGGTTTTATAAAAAACATGCACTCAACCAACGTGGAATCGACGAACCGGGTCTGCGCTATTGAGAACACGCACTCGACCGACTTTGAATCGACAACCTGTGTCCGCGCGTCTGTACGAGCACTCAGCCTGTGGGTAGTCAGGCGGGCACGTCCGATCTCGGTTCGAGTGTTTGGTCACGATGACCCTATTGGAAGGGCGCGCCCAAGGTGGCGGTGGGGAGCCTGCTGCACCACCTGGCGGGCGGCAAGGACGGATGCACCTCCTTCATGGCCCGCTCAGGCTACAGCTGGCACGCGTGGTTCACTGAGGCAGGGTGATAATAGGCCGATTTCAATAAACCTCTTTCCGCGCCGAGCGCTGACACTTTGTCCGCAACTCTGTATGGGCACTCCACCTGGTACCCGCTTTCCCGCGCTGGGCGTTCACGCCTGTGTGGGCATTTCACCGAGGCTATATACCGAAATCGACCTATTCAGAACATTGCCTCGACCGACGTTGGATCGACGATAAACCGAGACCAGGACGTAGGTAAATGATCGTAGATCGGTCGATCACCACAAACCGTGTCCTGTCCGCGTGTCTATATGAGCAATTACCCTGAAGGTGAGTCATGCTCCGATCGCCATACCAGTCAGTCATTGTGCTCAATGACCCGGCAGCGAGGTGCACGCGCTGCGCACGTGGTATCGCGAGCAGATGGAGTCTAAGATCGAGTCGGTGCTCCGCGGGGTGCCGGTAGGGCCTGCCACACATAACTCACCACATAACTCACCACATAACTCACCACATAACTCACCACATAACTCACCACATAACTCACCAAATCACTCACCAAATCACACACCGCATAACTCACCACGTAACTCACCACTTTACTCACCACATAACTCGCCACATAACTCACCGCATAACTCACCACGTCATGGGCCTGACGAATATACTTGCCACGCAAAGGCCTACCAGACATTTATTGCCTCGTCACAGCATGCCGTATAACTCAAGACAGGAGATTACTACATACGCGTTGATGACGTGGAGGGTAATGTTGGCTTGTCCCTACATGCCGGAGTGGTCGGGAACGCACAAGGCGGACTTCACGCACACGCACGCACTGAAGCCCCTGGTATGCTGCCTCACTGCATTGTCTTCTTTCTGTTACCACCGCAACCGGATCATTATGTTTGTTACATAGGGTGACCTAGGAAAGGGAACCTATCGGTACCTAGTATTGAGCCAGCTCGCCTCATCCCCCCCCCCTTCTCGATATGGATGAGACGTCAAAGTTGCTGTTGGTGTGCCTGCCTATAAATGTCCTGCATGTGTTGGATGCCCTACTTGCTGGCGCTGGACGAGCGGCTGGTGCGTGAGCCGCAGTCGGCCAAGGTGGGGGGGTGTGGGAACAAGCACTCGACCATGAAGCGAGTCCTCGCGTCTGTATGAGCATTGCCCCTGGAGTCATGTCCGTGGGTCTGTATGAGCATTGTCCCTGAAGTCATGTTCTAATCTCGGCCGAGTGCTTGTTGTCAACGACCCTGGTGCGAGATGGTGGCGTCGCGGGTGCAGAGCGATCTCAGCACCGGGTAGGGACTGATGGATGGTGCTCGCCACGTCATCAAACGCATTCTGAACGCTCATTTCTTGATTTAAATGGCCTCCTATGACGCGTCAAGCACACGTGGCGAGCACTGGATAGTGCTCGCCTCGTCATCAAACGCATTTCGAAATCCCGTTTCTTCAGTCAAACGGCATCCTGTGATGTGGCGAGCACAATCCATGCTCACCACGTCATCAAACGCATTGGGAATTCTCGTTTCTCGAATTAAACGGCCTCCTGTGACGTGGGGAGCACTATCCTATCCATCAGTCCCTACCACCAGGCGGCTGTACGCGCCTCACGAGGACTTGCGCAAACAGCCACCGCGCTCCAGCGCCGTGGAGCCACGCTGGACCACGACCGAATAAGGCGGGCACATGCGGGGTAGGCGGTGGACAGGCGGGAAAGGCGGGTGACATGCGGGAGAGGGGGAGGAGTAGGGATGGGATAGACAGTGAGAGGCGCAGCACTCAGTGGTCATCGGTCAAAGGTCAGGCGACAGAGACGACCAGAGTTACTGGCGATACGCCGGGGTTTCCGGAGAAAACTCAGATCAGAGAAGGATACTCCGAGCACAAGCATACAAGACACATACACATACACATACACACAGGCACGCTGGCGGCGTCACACTGACAATTGTACAATGACATGTTCTGTTTTAAAGTTTTACGCGGACGCGGCGCACATAATCGGCGCCGCATTCCTACCGAGCTTCGGATGCTCGATCATATCGGCAGTGCGAATAGTACAGCCTGTTTCTAGGCTTGGAGCAAAAGCTCCAGTCTGCTACACACTTATATTTAGATACTTTAATTGACGATGTACAGACAAAACAGAGCACTCTCTCCAAGACCGCGAGCGACCCGAAAACGCGCGCACTGAACTCCTCAATTTATCACGATAATGACATGTATAAACAACAAATAAATGGTCTACCTAGGTGTGACGCCACGGCCAAAAAGGTGCGCGGGCCGGGCGAACGCCTGGTGCCTCCTTATACACACGGAAGGGTCTCTCTCACGGGGGCCAGGGGCAAAGCCTGGTGTCTCCAAATACACACGGAAGCAGCTTTCTCTCCATCGGACGAAATGGCTAGCGCGGGCAGCCTGTAGGGCTGCAGCCGGGGCGGACACCGCCCTGCTTGTTCCCGCGGATTTCCTTCACAGCGTCTGAGATATCCCGCGCGATGCCGTCCACCGCTGCTGACCGCAGCGGAGGCGATAACTGCTCCAAAGCCGTCGCGTCAAAACTCTCAACCACGGCGCCGCCGTTGCGAGGCACCGCCAGATCCTGCCAGCGGATAAGGCCAGTGACTACACTTATCGTTTCAAGTTACATCATTTATCCCCACACTCCCATCCGCCATTCCAAGCTACTCGAACAATCGGTCTGTTGGAAGTTGTGGTCGTGTCTAGGGGTATGAGTTTAAGCCCCCACCAGTCCATGGGAAACTCGCCAAACCTCTTCGCTAGCGCGGTGCCCAGCATGGCTCCGTCCTGGGCGATGACTCCGGTCACGCACCCCTCCACCGTGGCACCCGACCCCTGCCCATGGACCCACATGCAGGGTCAGTAGCACGGGGTCGAGCTCGTGTTACTACATTGTACTTGATCGTTAGACGTGCATTGAGGAAGGACTTTACGGTAACGCTCGCCGCGTCACAGGGTGCCATTTAAACCAATAAGCACGGTGTCATACGTGCTGGTGACCATTGAGTGCGCACCCCGTGAGTGACGAATGTGTGAGAGATCAGCTGCGTACGAAGCCTCACCTACGTACACAACATAAATATGAGCAGTAAGGTCAGTAGGACACACACTGCCAAGATGTTGTGCACCCTGCCTCCAGCACGGCGACACCCGCCTTGGACTGGGTCCGCACCCACGCCAGGTACTGGTCCCACTCCAGGGGGGGGGTCGCCAGGTCCGGCCGCAGCACCGTCCACCCCTTGGCGCCCAGTATGCGGTGCGTGCGGTTCGTTATCACCCAAAGCTAGGGTGCCCGCAAACAGACAATTCTGCTTCGGTCAACTTGTGCTTTGATCGGGTATCATATCGCCGCGTCTGTTTTAGGTAGGTATATGACATTACTGTGCAACTACGGATAAACAGAGGCCGAGTTTAATGAAAGTAACATGTACACAAAGGGCAGTCGGAGGGTGTCTCCAGAGACAGCAAGGATTACATTGATCACCACGACACATGGTGCAACCCAACACACAAGGGTCAGAAGGATGACGCGGCATGTGTTTACCGGTAAACCGTGCACACACATTCAGGACCCCACCAGGTTGAGTGCGCGCTCACCCGGGGCACCAACCTCCTCCCCAGGGTCGATCCAGTGCCCCGGTATCAAAGCCACTGTGGTTCCCGCAGACGCAGACACGGCACGCGCCGCGGAGGTTTGCTGGAAGCACTCGTTCTCCTCCTCTGCCAATGCCGTCGCTGCCCAAGTCCGTGTCTGTTGGCGATTGAAATGGAAAGGACGTTAGCCTCGTGTTGAAAGAACTTTCTGTTCGACTCTAAGCGGGCTGAACAGGGAGAACATACGATGTAGGCCACGACCCGATTCCCGCTTGCCCACGAGTCACAACACGGGGGCCGGGGCGAAAGCCTGGTGCCTCCTGATGCACACGGAAGCGTCTCTGTCATTCTTAATTCGATGGCATGCTAGGTTAATGTGGGTGGGGTTCTCACCCGCGCCCGCGACTCACGCCGCGAGGCCTCCTCCCTCTCAGCGGCCTTGCTCGCCCGCTCCACAGCAGCAGCCTTCTCAGCTTGCCGGCGTTGTTCCGCGGCATCTTTCTCGGCACGCTGAGCCACGACACGCTGCTCCACGGCGGCTGTGTTCTCGGCTTGCCGGCGATTGTCCTCGGCTTGCCAGCGTTCGTTAGCTGCAGCCGATTCCGTACGCAGTCGATTCTCGAAAGCGGCCTTTGCATAGGGACTGATGAATAGTGGTCGCCATGGTCGCCACGTCATGTGATGCCATATAACTCAAGAATCGTCATTCAAGAACCGAGGGTTTAATTGCGTGTGATGACGTGGCGAGCACTATCCATCAGCAAATCGTGACTCAAGAACCGAGGCTTTAATTGCGATTGATGACGTGGTGAGTACCATCCATCAGTCCCTACGGTCGAAGCTTGATTTCGCTCGTCAGCAGCGGCCTTGTCCACTCGCTGGCGACGCTCAGCGGTCGCCCTCTCCGTCTGCTTCCGCTGATCATCGGCTGCCCTTTCTGTCGCCTCCTCGGCACGTTGGCGAGCCACGGCGGATGCCCTGTCTATAGCGGCGCAAGTTGAATTTGTAGGCAAAAATTGGAAGCAGTTTGACAAATTTGTGGCTCAAGCGCTGAAACCAGGCGCTTTCGACAGAGGGTTCAAACTGCACCGCTTTGCCTCTCGGCTTGCGCGCGTTGTTCTGTGGCTCTCTTTTCGGCCGCCGCCTCCGTCCGCTGCACGGCGGCGGCTGCATTCTCGAATTGTTTACGTTGATCAGCAGCGGCCTTGATGTAGCGGCGTAAGTTGAAATTGAAAGCAAGAGTTAATAGCAGCTGATCACATGAGAGCTTCAAGCGCTGATACCAAGCGCTGACGATATCCGCCAACCCGGGGACAATCCGGGGTCAACCTGCACTGCCTTACCTTGATTTCGGCGGCCTTCTCCGCTCGCTGGCGATCCACGGCGGCGGCAGCTTCCCGATCTGCTTGCTTGCGCTGTTCATTGGCTTGCTTTTCGGCCGCCTCTTCGGCGCGTCGTTGGTTAGCGGCGGCTGCGTCCGCTTGCGCGCGTTGTTCCGCCGCTGCTGCCGCCTCCATGTAGCGGCGCAAGTTATAATTGCATGCAGACTTTGAAAGCGGTCCATCATATTGTAGCTTCAAGCGCTGAAACCGCAGGCGCTTTGAACACGGGTTTTGATACTGTCAACCTGCACCCCCCTACCTCCAGTCGTGAACGCTCTTCATCGGCTCTCTTGCGTTCGAAGGCGGCGGAGGCGGCGGCGGCGGCTTGCTTGCGTTTGGCAGCAGCGGTGGCGGCGGCGGTGGCGGCGTCTGCTCGCTTTCGTTCGGTGGCGGCGTCCTCGGCTTGCTTATGTTCAGCGACGGCGGCGGCGGCGGCGGCGGCATCGGCGCGTTTGCGTTCGGCGGCTGCAGCGGCGTCGTCATTTGCGCGCTTGCGTTCCGCGGCGGCGGCAATCGCTGCGGCGACGCGTTTCCGTTGCTCTTCAGCCTCCGCCGCCGCCGCCGCCTCCAGTCGCATGCGCTCTGCGTCCGCTCGTTTGCGTTCAGCGGCATCAGCGGAGGCGGCGGCGGCATCGGCTCGCTTGCGCTCGGCGGCGGCGGTAGCGGCGGCAGCGGTGGCGACCTGTTTGCGTTCCCTTTCAGCCTCCGCCTTCGCCTCAGCTTACAGTCTGTCTGCCCACGCATTCCCGAGGTAACTGATTTCAGCATCATCGATGTATGCCATCGTGTAATCGATCCAAAACAATGTCTGGCAATATGAAAGCAGCTCATAGATTGAGCGACACAGGGAACCAGAGCAACGCCCTGCCTCAGCTTCCCCTTGTTTGCGCGCATCGTCCGCAGCCTTTGCCAGGCGCGCCGTCTCCGCCTCGTCCGCCTTTCGCGCCTGCAACGCATCCTCCTCCTGTCGCTTGCGGGCCGCGGCCTCAGCCTTCGCCGACGCTCGTTAGGGCCTGGCATACAATGCTCTAAACGTCCCTCAATACACTTGCCAACCA
>Ga0307489_10000497_pt1 | contig 24002 bp, 31 predicted proteins | sample SB12metaG_FD_202247 | JGI IMG/M metagenome (GOLD analysis project Ga0307489, IMG submission 202247) | Sea-ice brine microbial communities from Beaufort Sea near Barrow, Alaska, United States - SB 1.2 | ecosystem: Environmental > Aquatic > Marine > Coastal | place: USA: Alaska | collected... | reverse complement strand
TTACACAGGCACTGATGCAGAAATCTATGGATATATTGGACCTGATTATATCGTAAGTTTCTACGCACACGAACAGATACCTGCGTATCAAGATCCTGTAACGATGTTTGTTGTCGAGTGGAAAGAGATCAAACAACAGTAATGCCTAGTTTAATATTCAATTACGGAGAATGGACTTACTGGGAGCCTAGCAATCCCCCGGTATACTCTGGCCCAATGAAAGTTACTTTCGACGGGCCTAATAAACTCATTTTAGTAAATGAAGGCGTAACAACTATTGATGTTCAGGAAGATATATATTCTAATTGGAAAGAGTGGTCTACTCATAGAGATAATACAAAGTACTTTCCAGCGTTCTCTACGTTAGGAGGCGATAATATTACCGACACTACCTTTATTGGAGATTCTTACTTCCTAGAGAATGGTTGGAGGGTGCAGCCTTGGATAAGTGGGGCGGGGTATATTTTAGATGTAATCGGTAACTTATATACTCGTGAGCCTGGGGAAAATCCTGTGAACCCTACAGCTAATATTTCTATACTTCTCACTAGATCCAATATCTCTGATACCACTATTGCTGGTGGTGTTAATACGGAGAACAGATTATTAGAGATATGGAGAATATTAGGTTTGGATTCTGTAAACCCTCAACAAATACGGGATACTTCTATAACTGTTGGGGATATAACTTTAAATATTGTCAATTCAGAGCAGAATGAGCTTACTACTATATCGAGATCCTAATGACTTTTGCAAGAAGACTAGCTATAGGTACTCGGGGCTATAGAGGCAACTTTATAGAAAATAGTTATATTAATCAGGAGTTTATTATAAAAGAAGATTTCGAAAATGTAAATATTAATTTAGCTTCTATGATAGCCGTACTAGAAGATGTTTCTGTGGTGGTGGATTCAGTTATAGACATAGGCTTCGAAGTAATAAGCGTAAACATTGGCGTTGATGCTACTATAGACCAACAGGAAGCGACTATAGATAATTGTTAAATAAAAAAGGGGCCGAAGCCCCCTTTTTATATCATTTAAAAATGTCTTGCCAGTTACCAGTAGTACTGGCCTTAGCGTATTCTGTAGAACGATTCTCGAAAAAATTCGTATGTTCTACTGCATTTACCATATAATCAAGCCAAGGAAGAGGGTTGCTTTCTGAATTGAAAATCTTCTTCATTCCTAGCCCTAATAGTCTTTTGTCAGCAATATATCGAATGTACGCTTTTACTTCTTCAGGGGATAGATCTTCCACTTCAGTAGCTCCAAAAGCAACATCAATAAATGCGTCCTCTAACTCTACTACTCTTTCAGCAGCACAGTAAATTTCATACTTAAGTTCATCGTTCCATATTTCAGGGTTCTCTTGAATATAAGTTCTGAAAAGTTTTGACATTCCTTCAACATGTAAGCTCTCATCTCGAATTGACCAGGTAACAATCTGGCCCATATTCTTCATAAGATTGTGGCGAGGAAAGTTCAATAGAATAGCAAAACTACTAAACAACTGTACTCCTTCCGTAAAGCCACTGTATACTGCTACAGTTTTAGCAATATCTTTCTTAGTATTCATATTGAAGTTAGTCAAATAATCATGCTTATCGGCCATCTCTTGGACGTCCATAAACATTTGATATTCTTCTTCTGGAAACCCGAGAGTCTCTAGAAGAGTAGAATATGCGTCCTGATGAACGGCTTCCATTGCTGCAAATGCAGACAACATCATTCGTACTTCAGGAGCTTTAAACGTAGGCAGGTAATGCTTCGCATACCCACAGCAAACGTCTACATCACTTTGCGTGAAAAAACGAAAGATATGTCCAAGCAAACGCTTACTATTATCATCCAAAGTACGATAATCTTTAAGGTCGTCTGCCATTGGGACTTCTTCCGGCATCCAGTGTAGATGTTGCTGCGTCTTATACGCTTCATACGCCCAGTTATACTGAAACGGTTTGTAATAATTTCTTTCATCTGTAACCATAAATCACCCTTCACAAGCTAGACACGAATCTTCGTCGTCAAATATAAAATCTCTTAGTTTTTCGTCAGATACTACTTCTGCACGTTTGTATGCTTCACTTCTTGCATAGTACAATGTTTTCATACCACGTCGCCAAGCAAGCATATGAACATTGTGTAGTTCCTGCTTACTTACATCGGCTGGAAAGAATAAGTTTACAGATTGTGACTGGCAAATATGCTGCTGTCGGTCTGCTGCAAACTCTACAACCCAGCGCTGATCAAGCTCAACAGCTGTTTTGAATACATCTTTCGTCCAAGTATCGAGAAATTCAAGATGCTGAACGCTGCCTCCGTGTGTCATAATATCTTTCCACACTTCATCAGTATTCATGTCAATCTCATCCAAAGCATGTTCCAAGTACTCATTTTTCAGAAGACTCGTTCCAGACTTTGTTTTCTGGGTAAAAGCATTTGCACGATATGGCTCAATGCTTGGACTAGTGTTACCACAAATAATACTACTGCTAGCATTAGGGGCAATAGCAAGAAGATGGGCATTACGAATTCCATAACCGACACCATCAGGACATTCTCCTTTCTCAGCAGCTAACTGCTGACTGGCTTCGAGTGCGGAAGATTTTAAGTGAGAGAAGGCTCTCATGTTAAAACTCTTCGCCATTGCACTTTCAAAAGCTATATTGTGTCGTTGAAGGTAGGCATGAAATCCCATTGCTCCAAGACCAATTGAACGTTCTCTCATAGCACTATACTTCGCTTTCTCAAGGGAAGAAGGTGCGTGCTGAATGAAGAATTCTATTACATTGTCCAACATTCGAACTAAATCTGGGATGAACTCGGGAATATTCTTCCAGCTTTCATACTCTTCCAAATTCACACTAGAAAGACAACACACTGCGGTTCTCTCTTCATTAGTAGGGAGAGTAATCTCCGAGCACAGGTTAGAATGGTGAACACGCAGCCCTAAGTTTCTTTGAAACTCGGGAAGATCGTTATTCACAGCATCCTCAAACATAATGTAAGGTTCGCCTGTTTCTACACGGTTCTGAATCAGCTTCACCCAGAGTGCTTTCGCTGCCACAGTTTTAGTCACTTTATTACTATGAGGGTCAATCAATGCCCAACTATCATCAAATCCTGGTTCTTCTGTCGCTTGCGCGATGAGTTTCATGAACTTGTCAGGAATGACCACAGCATGATGAAGATTGGTAGATTTTCTATTGATATCGCCACCAGTAGGCTTTCGTACATCGAGAAATTCTTCGATCTCGGGATGAGAAATGTGTAAATAAGCTGCATATGAACCCCTTCTAGTTACCCCTTGTGAGAAAGCCAACATCTCTGCGTCAACCACTTTCATAAAGGGGATAACACCAGTGCTTTCGCTTCCATTACTCGTGCGGGAGCCTACGGAGCGTATACTGCTCCAGCTTCCGCCAACCCCGCCACCTACAGAAGACAAGAATGCGTTCTCCGTATAGTGTCCTGTTAGTCCTTCTCTACTGTCTTCAACATAGTTGAGAAAACAAGAGATAGGTAGTCCACGAGTAGTCCCTCCATTCGAAAGAATTGGAGTAGAAAACATAAACCACAGATTGCTTGCATAATCATACAATCGCTGTGCATGGCTTTCGTCATCCGCAAAGGCTCTCGCCGCACGTGCGAAAGCGTCCTGAGGCGATGATTCACCTTCTATTAAATATCTATCTTCTAGCGTCTGGATACCAAACGTAGAAAGAAGACGATCTCTTCCATAATCAATTAACATTTATATATTCCTTAACTCGTTCGTCTATTTCTAGTAGACTATGCCCAGGATGTTCTATAGCTTCAGCGCAATAGCTGACTAAATCCATCATCCTATAATTTTTAAGTATTAGTTCCTTGCTCGCATTAAGAGCCTGAATATATTTATATCTACTAGGTATAGGTATAGCATCGTAGATATCGAACGCTGTACCGTATTCTTTGAGAAGTTCCGTAGCCCTTTTTGGCCCTATACCGGCAACTCCATCAACATTATCTCCCTTATCGCCTGTTAGAACTTTAAAAGAGATATAATCTTCTTGAGGAAAATCAAAAAATTCCTCCCAATTAAACACTGTAGTTTCTTTACGAGTTACTGTAGAGAACCTAGATACATTTTCATTCACGAGTAAGTCCCAGTCACGGTCACTTGAAATCATCCATATATCTTCGATACCCATTTCTTCTCGTTTTGATACTACATAAGCTACCAAGTCATCGGCTTCCACGTTAGCATATCTTAACAAGAGAAACTGTTCCTCTAAAGCTTCCAGAGTTCTCTCATATTCTTCGAAAAATAACTTAATATCTTTTTTCTCTTGTTCTGTTTGATCTTTATATTTTTCTGCCCTATTAGCTTTATACTGAGGGTCAATGAATTTTCTGTAAGCGCTAGATCCTTGATCTCCTGTAATAATAATTTTACTACAATCATATGATTGCGCCAAGCTCTTTACAGTATTAACATAGTCTTGTTTAAAGTCTAATTTACCCTGATGTTTCCAGCGAAACGCTAAATTCATGCCATCCACAATGAGAGCATTCTTATTAGGTTCCATTATCTTTTCTTTAAAGCTGGCCACGAGTCCACTCCATAGGTTCATTTTCTAGCCACTCTTCAGCTAGACATACATAGCAATCCAACCAAGATAGGTGCATATGCTTTGTACTTTCCGGTTTTATATTTGTCACTACAAATACTTTTGATCTAGAATACTTAAAGAACAACAAAGGTTGTTGAAGTTTAAGCTCTGCTTGTTTTACTATCTTTTCCCACCAAATTAAAAGGTAATTAGTTTTATTCGTAAATACCTTGTCACTAAGCGGAGATTTTTCATAATTCTTTACTTCTATACAAAACGCATTATTAGCGTCTGGTATATATAAATCGCCCTTTAAGTAAGCGAGAGCCCCCGAACTGGGGACTCTCTCAAACTGTAGGCCGGACGCATCACGAAGCATATCTCGTACAAGATACTCTCCTCGTTGTCCTTTTGCTCTCGGATCTACCATTATGCTATCAACCTGCTTATATTTGAGCTTTTAATTACTTCCACTTTTTCTAATAATGGATGAGACCATCCATGATTTACAAGGTAAGTGTTAAGCTCTTCCTCTAGTAAAACTTCTACCAATTTCTCTTTTCCAACCTCATCCAGAACTGTCATGACTTCATCAAGAAACAGAACATTAATACGGCTAGAAGACAGACTACTCATTAGCTTGCGAATCGCAAGAAGAGTAGCAGTATTTACTCTAGCCAATTCTCCGCTCGAAAGCGCGAGAATATCTACTACGTTTCCATTATCTGTAATTTCTACATTAAGTTTGTCGTTGTTTACAGCAAAGTTCAATGTGAAGCGTCCGTCTGAAAGTTCTGCGAGATACTCGCTCGTTAATTCTTCCAACTCTTTAACAAGATTTTCTATCTTGTATGCAATCAGTCCATTCGTACTGAAAGCTTTTTTCAAGATTTCAAGATTACCCTTCTTCACTCCTAGAATTTTATATCGAGATACTACTTCTGCAAGTTGTTTATCGAACTCTGCAGTCTGTTCAGTTATAACTTCGATCTTAGCGTTATAGGCTGAACGAGCATGATTCTCTCTTTGCATAAGATCTATTTCATTCTTCTGCGTAGCAATATTAGTTCTAATGTTAGTGATACGAATTTTCAAGGCTACTTCATCAACTAAAACAGTGGGGAGATTATTATCAACAGAGCGATATAACTCTTCCCACTCCTTCTGTTTACTAGCTTTTACTGTGAAACTCTCATTGTTCTCTTGAATCTCTTTAATTTTCTTCTGGATATTTGTGTGTTTGTCTTGTTCGACTTTAATTTTCTCTTGTTCTTCATAGATATGTTTTTTCTTAAAATCCTCTGTAACTGATTGTTCACAGGTAGGACATACATTTTCTAAGTTCTCCATCTTTTTGATGATTTTTTGTCCTGAATTGACCGACCCCGATATAGCGCCTAGCTGTGACTGCAACTCATCATAAGAAATATGTTCGGATGCTTCAATTGCTTGAATCTCCTGTATGTTAATTTCTTTCAATAAACTTTTATACTGATTATTTTTAGAAATTTCACGATTTGTTGTTGAAATATTTTTAATTTCAGCCATAAGAGAACTATGTTCTTCTTCATCTTCCTCCGATACTTTCGGAAGATTTACAAGTTCTCTTGGGGTAGTGTCCGTCAGTTTGTTATTTTCCAACCATTTTTCAACTGTGGAAATGCGACCTTCAAGGTTTGCGTACTCTTGGTCAACTTCCTTAGAAGCCTCCCTAAAAATCTCAAAGAGATTGACATACTTTTCTAGCCCAAGTAAGTCTATCAAGAACTTTTTACGGTTCGCATCAGTAGCAGTGAGAAAATTCAAACTAGCATTAGGATGTTGATATACTACTTGCGTAAAAGTTTTAAAGTCTACGCCAATCACTTCTTGAATAGTCTTATAAGTATTCATAGCCGTATGGCTACCAATATCTTCTCCATTCTTAGTAAACTTTACTTTTAAGTTAGACTTTCGTTGAAGGTCGATCTCATACTCATCTGCTTCCTTACTAAATGTGAGGTGGATAGAGTATCCATTTTGTAACTCTCTATTCGGGATATCGGCTTTCTTGATACCTTTTGAGTTTTTATTAAATAGAACTTCTTCCAAAATGAGAGGAATAGAAGATTTTCCAGCGCCATTGTAACCCAATATTTGAGTAAGTCTGGTGGAAGCTAAATCGAGCTCATTGTCTTCTCCGTAAGAGAAACAATTACTCCACTTCAAGATTTTTAGCGTAATCATTATATAATCCTAATATTTCGGGAATTTTATCTTCTGCTATTTCTAGCACGTAAGTTAAGTATTCTACTAATTCTTCTCCAACGGAGAACTCTTTATCCAAAACAAGTGTTGCTTCAGAACTTCGTTTTACAACTTTTTTATCAAGAAGGTCACTGGAGCCTACTTTTGCTAAGTCTCCGAGATCTCCCTCTAGCTCGTAAATAACATGGTCATACAGCCCCGTGATCATATCATTGGGGTTACTAACCGTCTTACGAATAAGCTGTGGAAGTTCTAACTTTTCCCAATACCAATCCCAATCTTCCATTATAACTAGAACTCCAGTCTCTACTTTCGATCTATGAAAGCTAGTAGTCATTGGACTTCCAGGGTATATAATGTTCTTTTGGCAGTTAGAGTGGGAGTGTAAATCTCCTGCAAAAACTTTAGGAAAGCGAGCAAATCTATCTAAGTCTACCTCCGGAGTCACATGAGGGGGTATTTCACCCCTCACATGAGTAAAGACCGGATAGTCCTTATTTAGCATTTCAATAGAATTCTTCTTGTGTAGGTCACAATAAGGAAGAATACTAAAACCTCTTTCATCTTCGTATGCTTCGTCAATAATAGTAACCTTATCATTCAATGAATGAGTCACTTCTTTCAAAGCGGTAAAGAATGTTTTATTCTTTTTAGTTGCTTCATGGTTCCCATCGTAGATGAGAGTTTCAATCTGGCAACCTTTTACAAAGGTGAAATACAGTTCTAGTTCCTCGATAGTCGGAACTCTATCAAAAATATCGCCGCCTATAATATGCAAGTCAGCGTCATCCTCCAACAGATAAATCTGGTGAAAGAAGCTGTCATAGCGAGCACGTGCCCAGTTAACAGGTACGTTCTTCTGGCCTAGTTTTATATGCCAATCGGCGGAGAATAGTATTTTCATTACGCAATATCAAATTCATCTTCGATGCTTGCATCTGTGTTTGCGTCTGCACCTGCTCCGGCTGACGCAATGCGTTCCAACAACTCTTTCTGAGCGTCGGGAGTTGGTCTAGGGAGCAATTCATCAATGTTAGTGGAGGCAGCTACAGCAGTGCGCTCATCCTCAGTTAAAGGACGAATCCCTTTCTGACATTTCAGAGTTTGAAGAGTGTACTCAACATTATATACATTTGGCCCCGTCTTAGTGCGTTTGAAGTGAATATCCCAGCCAGACTCTACATCAGTAGGATCGCCAAGATCTTCGGCAGCAACTAAAATTTGATCCATTAGTTTTTTCTTGAGGTTGAACACTTTGGTTTTACCATCTGAAGGGTCAATACACTGTACAGAGTATGACCAGCCACATTTCAAATCAGGATAGAAATCTCTAACCCAATCTTTTTCAATGTTTACAAAAGCTTCTTTATTTCGGTCAAAAGATAAGCACTCCATAGGAATGTTTTTATCGTTCTCTCCTTTAACCCAGTAAATATACCGAGGAAGAAGGTCTCCGAAAATACGAACGCAGTTTTCTCCGTTCTTGTATGAAAATTGCTCTAGTGAGGACTTCTTAGCCCCTCCAGCAGATGATGTAAATTTAATACCCATAGTTATTTCCTTTTAGTGTGTGACTTCTTCCCAGCGAAAAAATATTTCATTGTTTACTAGAGATAGTAGTCTGTTGTTGTTAATGATTTTACTTGAAACAGGAGATAACTCCCACCGCAAGCTTAGTTTTGTTGTGGCTTGATATTCAGCAAAGCTGCGAAAACTAGCGAGTGCCACATACTGTGCTAGTTCACGGTCTTGAAACTTACTTCGGTTAGCTATAATTGGTTCAGGGTTACGCAAGAAACTATCCCCCGACCAGTCTTCTAAAGATAACTTATAGGTAATATCATACTTATTTCTGGGTAGAGTTGGGTATATTATATAGGCCATCAAAGTTACTATTAGATCAGGAGAGCCATTAGTTTCTTCGTATATCTTAGCCCAATTATAAAAAATCATCGTAGTATTCCAAAGTCTGACCGTATATTATACAGGGAAATAGCAAAAGTGTCAAGAACTTTTTTTCTTATAACTCCTTGAAGGAAATCTTATACTCTTGCTGCAAGTAATGTCCTAGACGTAGTTTTGCTTGCTTCTCTGCCGTTCTACCTTTTAAATTGATATCTACTATTACAGGGTCTAACTTTTCAGGGTACTCCCTAATAACTCGTCCTACAAGCTGTGTTAGTAGAGGGGTATTATTTACTGGAGTGGCAAGTATTAAACAACTAAGTGGATTAACACTAATACCCTCTGAGAAAATACTTTGAGTCCCTAAAAGAATGTCTATCTTCCCACTTTGAACTCTTTCTATTTTCTTCTCCCTCTCCGCTAGAGGTACTTCTCCAGTAATTAATTCACAATGTTCCCCAATAGTTTCTTTTACTCTTTTTAGAAAAGCAACTCTATCAGACAAAAGAAGCACTTTGTGTCCTCTCTTTCTATAAGCCGCAGCTAGAAAGCATACTAGTTTTCCGTACTCTTCTTGTCTAACCAAGTCATTAATTCTATTAGCCCAAGGTATCTTGGCCCCATCCATAAATCTTATTTTTGTTTGAATAACCTCTATAGTTGGTTCCATATAGTTTTCTTTAGGCGGAGTGAACTTAGTGTGCCCAAAGTAATCTGGCATGACAACGTGTCTACCATCTTTTCTCTCGACAGTACCTGAAAGTCCTATCTTATACCTAGCATAGCTGGCATCTATTAATCGGTTAAAAGTATTTGCGGGGATATGATGACATTCGTCAACAATTAAACATCCGAAAGTTTTTGTAATTTGTTCTTTAACCTTATATAAGGTCTGAACATTACCAACAACTATCGAAGAATCAATATCATACTTGCCCGAGCCTATAACTCCTGGTTCTATACCAAACACTTTTCGAATCTCTTTCTCCCACTGAGATCGTAAAGCCACTGTATGAGTTATAACAAGAGTCTTTTGTCCGAGTTTTGCAGCAATGGCTAAGGCTGTAAAAGTCTTTCCCCAAGATACAAAAGCATTTATAACAGCGTTATCATCTAACTTATCATAGACTTCCTGTTGACTATCTCTCAGGGGGAATCTAAACTCTGGGAAATCTACAGGAACTTCTACACGTTTGTCTTTGATTTCGTAGCCTGCGGGGATAAGATCAGACCTTCCAACAGGTATAGATATAAGGTTACTTCGTAGCTTCCTCAAGTTTTTTATATACTGAGGAGCAACGTCGCTTCTATAGCTATCTATTTTATACGTTAAAGCTTTATCTATATCCGCGAAGGCGGAGGGCTCTATGTCCATATAAATTCTGTTGGAGATTATTGCTTTCAACTTTTAGTCCACATCTCTTCTTCTAGGCTTCTTCTTATTCGTTCTCCTTTACGTTTTTCTATTACGAAGTTTTCTACTCCGGCTAATCTATCGGTCAAAGTGTCCAATCTACTTAGCACTTGCTCTAACTTTCGTGTTAGTTCATCAATAACTACATCTTGTTTCATACAATACCTTTTGTGTATTTCTCTGTAAGATAACTTTTCACAAAGTCACTTCTTACAATGTCTGAGATATCGAATTCAATAAAATCAAATTCATTCATATCTTTAATTATCTTCATAAAGTCTTTTAAGCCGCTATTTTTCAAGTCAGACTGGAAAAAATCTCCGCAAAAAATAATTCTACAATTCTTGCCTACTCTAGTAATGATACTGTCTAGCTCATGAAACGTCATGTTTTGACACTCATCCACGATAATTACACTATCATTAAAAGTTGTTCCTCGTATATAGGAAGTTGTTAGAAAATTAATAACTCCTTTCTGTTTTAACTGTCCATAGGGATTATCCCCACGACTAAACAATTCTTGCATAATACTTACATAAGGAGCTTCGTAGACTTTAGATTTTTCGTCCTCTGTTCCAGGTAGAAATCCCATTTCCCTTGTGGGGACGGCGCTTCTAACTAAAACTATTCTACTATATTCTTCTTTCTGTAAATCATCCAGTGCTAGATAAAGGGAAATAAATGTCTTACCGGTTCCTGCACACCCATGTAACATTAAATGTTTATTGGTGTCAAACACTTTGACCTGCGCCCTAGTTAAAGGCTCGATCTCTTTCAAATAGAAATTAAGTGCTGATAAAACGTCTCTCTTTGTATTCCTTCTTCCCATTAAATTTTCCTCTTGCTATCTACTAGCTTACCTTCTGATAAACCGTATAATAGCCACGGGCGAGAGTTTAAATATAAAACTTGGGCCCAGTTCATGGCTAAGGGAGGTTCTTTTACTATAAAAGCGAAATTTATTCCTCTCAGCCAAATTCTTGAATGAGTTTCTTGTAAGTCTTTTCTTACAATTTTTACTGACTTTATTTTTTCAAACTTTGTTTTTGCATAAGAAAATATAAAACCTCTATTATCTATTAGTACTGAAGGGTTCTCCTTTACTATATCTAGAAATTCTTCGTACGCATTAACTAGTCTTCTTTTCTTATGGGGCGTCTGCAGTCTTCGCTTCCCAAGAGTATCTCCAGGCTGATTTCTATCATCTATAACTAAGTCATTAACTAATAATAACCCGTCTCGAACATAAAAGTCTTCTGTGCCTAGAGAATACACAGGGAACTCTATACTACGAAATATCTGTCTATAGGTTAACGATACTACCATATTTTGTACTGAACTTACCCATTGAGTAGTCTTCACCAACTTCAAAATCACACCCTACAGGAGCACTGGAGATATAAATACCTCTGTCCTTCTGTATTTCTGTTTGTAATATCTTACTATATTCCTCTACTTCATCATTAGGAACTTCTGCAAGTACTGAATCGTGAACCAAAGCGAAGATTTTACTCTTCATATTTCTTTGTTTTATAATTCCATGAGCTTCTATAGCCCCTATTAAGTTTATATCGGAAGCAGCAGACTGAACAAGAAAATTAAGTCCCGATCTAATAGCGTGTCCTTGAACCCCTCTATTATCCGATTTAACGTCTGGCAATCTTCTTTTTCTACCGAAGTGAGAATAGATATAACCTTGACGTTTGATAGTTTCTTTTTGTTCTTCAAGCCACTCTTCAAGCCTCCAGAAAGCACCAAAGTATTCCTTGATGATCTGCCTTGCCTGAACAACGGATAGCTTGCCCCCATCCTTAGTAACCTGCTCACTAATTTTATTCGCTCCAGCTCCATACATGATACCGAAGGTCACAGCTTTAGCAGCCTGTCTGTAAGTTGTATACTTCTCTGCCACCTCTTCAACTTCGCAGTCTAGTTTAAATACTTTGTGAGCAATTGTAGAGTGAAAGTTTCCTCCAGATCGAAATACATCTTGAAGCTCTAAGTCATCCGCCAACACAGCGGCGACATATACTTCGGCAGTTGTTAAATCCATCGCAACAATCTTATGTCCTTCGGAAGCACGAATGCAGCCCTTAATAATAGGATTGTCTCTAGGGAGTTGTTGCATATTCAATTTACCACTAGAAGATAGTCTTCCCGAAGTAGTCCCATGAATATTAAAGTTGGTTCGTAAGTGACTATCTCTGTCTAGTTGCGGAATAATCTTATCAAGATAAGTATTCTTAATCTTAGTTTTCTTACGAACATCTAAAATTAACTGAGGAATCTCGTGCTGAACGGAAAGTTTCTCTAGTACTTCTGCGTTAGTAGAATTTTCGCCTTTGTCAGTCTTAATCCCGGTAGGCTTTAAACCAACATAGTCGAATAATAACTTACGTAATTGCAGTACACTGTTAGGGTTAAACTCTTTACCTTCAGCCACTTGAAAAGCTACTACGCCTACATTACTCTGTAACTTGTCTACAGCTTCCGTAATTTCCGTAAACATAAGATCTTGACTAGCAACTAGCCTTTCTTTGTCGAAGGGTACTCCGTTATCTTGTACGTCTATAAGAAATCTACAAGCAGGAAGTAAAATATTATCATATACACGTTTTAAATTAGGGTTGCCTCTTTTTAGTGCATTTTCGAACTTCTCAAAGATAGTGAAAGTAGCACAGGCATCAATGGCAGCATAAGTCTGCATAACTTCGAAAGGAATCCACTCCCATTTGAAATCATCTTTTAATACACCATGTTGTTTACGATAGTCGTCCATCCAAGTATACATAGGTTTTTCATAGTCTCCGTACTCCGTATACTTCATAGCGAGCATCTTCAGGCCGTGAGTGCCTGGATTCTCGTCAAGCATATAGTGCATGAGCATTGTGTCTTCAAAACGAGGTATACTCACGTTGAAATGATACTCAAACATTGGAATATCGAATTTAGCATTGTGGAATACCATACGTTTCTTGTCAAATAATTCTTGTAACTTCTCTTCTACGGATTCATCAATAGTATCGGCATTAATATAAGCACCTGCATCAAGTTGATAGCATAAGCTAATACCAAGAATATACCCATTCCTAGGGTACAGACCAGTAGTCTCTGAGTCGATTCCGATATAGTCGAGGGGCGAGTCAATACATCTTTGAATGTAATCCAAAGTTCCTTCAGTCGTTGTAATACCGACAAATTTTTCGTCATTTATCACGGCCTTCTTCTTAGTACCCGACACGTATCCTATAATACTTGTCTGGGCAGTTTCCCAAATCTTTTTAGCTTCTGGCTTAAAAGACAGCATGGCAGGACTGATAATAGGTAAAAATTTATCATCTACAATACTTCCTGCATACTGCATAACTTGAGTTACTTTTGTGTAATGTTTTAGGGGTTCTGAGCCAACAAGGATTATCCACTCGTAGGCATCCGTATCCAATTCGAGATCCACATCTTTAGCTAATACTTTAGATATGTCAGGATTGGAACTTAAAGAGAAACGATCAAACTCAAACTCATTATCGAATAAGCGAACATAATCGTGTCTACTTGGTTTTGATTCAATCAAGGCTATACTAGCCATATAGTTTTCTCCGTAACTCTGTTACTTCAGTTTGTGTAAGGTCTCCAGGATCTCCTGAAGCCAGTCTTATCTCATTAACTGGAAACATTCCAGCTATTTTTTTAATTTGTTGTGCAGCTTCTTTACCTGCCTTATCAGCATCAAATATTAAATCTATTGCGGATACACCTGAAATTTTAAGATCATTCAATTTATTTTCATTAAAATTCTTCACTCCAAAGCAGCATACTGCATTATCTAGTCCTTTATCATGTAAGTTAAGCATGTCAAACAAGCCCTCTACTAAAATGATGCGGCCCTGAAATGGGCGGGCTAGCGGGAACAAAGGAACCTTAACTCTTGCAGGGTAGAAAAGATACTTTCTATCTCCGTCTATAGTATTTCTTCCTTGAAAAACTACTATTCTGCCACTTGCTTCTCTAATAGGGAAGTTTATCCTACCCGTAAAATGGGGGGCGTGGTGGTGAAAAGCACCGAACTTTTTATAAGTCTCGGGGGATATATTTCTGTAGTTTCCAATATAAGAAACATAGCCCTCTGGCATGTCAAGACCAACGCCAGAAGATCTTAAGTTAGTCATAAGTCTTCTCAGTTGCTCCCTCCTTATCTCTAGCTCGCTATAGTCTACATCATAGTGTCTGAACAAACTACCTTTGAATCCACATGAAAAACAATTAAACATGCCCAGTACTTTATCTATTCTCATACTAGGACTGCTATCATCATGCTCAGGGTTGAGACATCTTATTAAGATATCTTGTCCAGCTACTTTATAATATATACCTCTTTCTTCTAGTAAGTCTATTACAGCGCTCATGATATTTCATAGTCCTCTTCTGCTTCATTTTCACTAGGTACTTGCCCAGTCTCTGGCCCAAGTTTTAGATTAGCCCAATCGATTTTAGAAGTAAAACTTCGTTCCTCTGCGTTCCTCATCTTAACACAATTAAAACTCATTATATCATGTTCTTTTTGATGGTCATCAAGCACATAAGCAGCATCCATGGAGTCAAGAATACCTTTAGCAAACCTAGTCTCACCAGAAGTATCAATTTGATACGCAGTTACCATCAATATATTATAATCTTGAGCATAAGTTTTCAACGCCTTACTTACTTCTATCTGTTCTGTCCAATCATACTGACCCATTCTAGGGTTGAAGTTGGCACTCCTTTTTACCTGATTAATATAATCCACTATTACCATCTTAGGCTTTAGTCTAGTGATCTTTTTATCTAGTTCTGATCGTATATTACTCAGGCTAAGAGAGGGACTATATATAATATCTAGCTGCGTTTCTCTTAGTGGCTGACGAGATAGTACGTTATGAAACTTGTCAAAGTCACGGGTTTTTAAATAATTGTCAAATAATCTTTCCCCGTCTTCATATCTTTTAGCCCACCAATGTGCTACGGATTCCCATTCTTTTATAGAAAGATTTCTTTTTCTTAAAGCTTCTTGGGGAACTCCTGTGGCTATAGAACAACATCTTTGCATAATCTCTCGACCTTCCATCTCTATCGTAAAATACAAGACCGAGTTACCTGCCTCATAAGTATTTACAGCAAGATTAGAACAAAGCAAGGATTTACCCTTACCTTTTTGCCCCCCAAAAGCAATATACTGCTTTGGGCCAAAAGTTTGGACTCTATCGAAATCTTGATTTATACCTAGCGCTACATAGTTGTCCAGAGAAGTCTGTGGCTCGAACAAAGACATTTTTTGCATATTGTTTTCAATAGGCTTTAGGTCTACCTTCTCTTCGATATTTAAAACCATTTCCTGCAAGTATTCAAGGTTCTCAGCCGCAGATTCAGTAGCAATAGTATTGGTAAGAAATTTTTCTAACCCATCCATAATCTCTAGCTGGGTATACTCATTCTTTAGGTACTCTAGTAAAGTAGCCCCATCTATATCTAGGTCTTCTACTTTCTCTAGCGCCATGAATTTGTTGCGTAAAGGAGAGTCCCTTAGTGATATTTTTAGGTCGTTAAAGGTGGGAAGTCTACTATGATCCTGCACATAGTCATCTACGCAGGCCCATACTGTTTCATACTCTGTTGGAAAATAATTTTTCTGGCAATTCGACCAAGTTTCTACATCGCCTTGCACGATAATAGTCTTCAGTAAAATGCTTGCCAGATTCAATTACTCTCTCCATATATAATTTATAGCAATAAAAAGCCAGAGTGGGGCCTCACGCCCCACCCCAGCAGGGGGAACTAAGGGATTAGCCCGCAGCTTTTGCTGCTTTTGCTGCACCATCATAGTTAGAGGCTGTAAGTCCGCGACGAGTCAACATAGTCTTGACACCTCGGGCAGTCTTGCCAATTTGCTCTGCAATCTCTTCTACAGATAGGCCAGCTACATCAACTCCATCTAAAGGATCAACACGGCTTGCAGCCTTGCTTTCCTTCTGTGCTGGAATGGACGAGATGGAACCTTGACGTAAAAGTGACAAAGCTTTACCACGTACTTGATTTACTGTTCGGCCAAGAGCCTCTGCGATATCTTCTAAGAAAGCACCATCGCTTGCGTGAGCAACGAAAGTGGTTTCTTCTTCAGGAGTAAAAGAACGAATAGCTTCTGCCTTAGGCTGCTTTTTAACGTGCTCTGTAAGCTGCATAGATAACAGCTTGCCCTGAATTTGCTTAGAAGAAAATTCGCCATCTTCAAAAGCTTCTGCGATTTGACCGTAGGTATAAGTACCTGCGTTATCAACAACAAAACTATTGAGAGTAGCTTCTTGTGCTTCAGTAAACGCACGAGTAGCTACAGAAGCAGAAGATTCTACTTCGTGACCCATTTTACGCAGCTTAGAAGCTACAGAACGGGGTGATGTTTCAAGCTGGTCAGCAGCTTCAACAACCGTAGGATAAGTTACTGGGGATTCAGCACCTACGAAATTAGTAAGAGTCGCTGTGCGCTCATCAGTCCACTTTGGAATTGCCATAAATTTAATTTCCTAATAATTGGTTAAGGTTTGTAATGATAGAGACTCCATTGTCTCTAGCTTTTTTGGTTTTTGAAGATTCTAGTCCACTCTCGTTTATTAGGATGGTTACTTCTCTAGTCAAAGAGGGTTTTGTAATATATCCTTTGCTAATGAGAGCTTTCTCTGCTTCTGCTTTTGTTTTAAAAGATGTCAGTTTTCCACTAATGCACACAACACCTTTAGGCTCAATTACAGATACTACTTCATTTGATTCAAAAGAAAATGGTAGCCACTTGTACTCACGGAGAAACAAGGTATTGTACCAGGCCAGCAAATTATTGCTTGCCTTAGGGCCAAGCCCCGCTTTAGTACAAGCGTCTTCATTTAAATCATAGATACTACTTATTACTGCGCATAACTTAGAAGAGGCCGATCTTCCTATCAATGGAATAGAAAAAGCGGGTAGAATTTCGGAAAGACTAGCTTTCTTGGATTCTTGTATCTCTTCAAGAAGCTTAGTAGCAAGTTTCTCGGAGTTAAGAGACTCTACCATCTCACCCAAACTCAGCTCATATATTTGTGGTATTGAAGTAATTCTGAGTTTCTGGATTGAAGACGGCCCTAGTCCTTTAATTTTCAAAGTAGATGAGAAGTGTTCGATTAACTTATAAGTCTTAGACTCACAAGAAGCATTGTAACAGAACAACTGATCGTTCTCCCACACCAGAGGTGAGGAACAACTCGGACAGTGTGTTGGTGCTACAATTTCGTTCAAAAGACTTTCTCCTACATTTGAATAGATATTATACGGGGTTTAAGTTGAAAAGTCAAGAACTATTTTTTGCGGGTATAGCTAAAATAATCTCTTTCTTTATTTCGAAACACTCGGTGTACCCGCCAAAGTGGTGCTCGGGTACATACTTATACTGTTTATATTCTTCGTGCAATGCTTGTTCTAGCGTCCATACATTAAAAAGTGAGTCGTGATAAGTTCTCTGTATACGAATATCATATCCTTTGAACCCACGACTCCTCTTCAACACATCTTTCCAATTCCTTCCTGAAGCGATGCCTATCTTGAGACATTCTCGCTTCATAGTGCGGGTATTAACCAGTACTACGCAATAGAGTACCCCCTCACGGGTAGCTTCTTCAGGATGATTCTGAAAATAAGTAAGGTTATAAACTCCACTCATCTAATAATTTTAGGGAACTGGATAACATTGTCGTTAGTTTTATCTTCTACAGAATCGCTAGACTCTGATACATAAATAATACCATCTTCAACGTCTTCTAAACGCTTCTCAAATTCTGGGTCAAGATATGCTTCTAAAGCAGTAATCCAGCCTCTCAGAATCTTTTCACGAGTTTCTTGTTTGATCGACCAGAAATAATCGTATAAGCCTGTGGCTGATACATAATGATTTCCGTTGTCCTTCAGACCAACCCACCCAAAAATGTTCTCGTCTTCAGTATCTCTATCATCAAACATTCACTTCTCCTTCTATGCGTCTCACGACTCTTGGTATAATTTCACCGGATCGAATTACTTCGACAGTACATCCTATCTCAAGGTTAAGCTCGTTGATATACCGCATATTATGTAATGTGGCACGACCAACAGTAGCTTCTCCAATGAGTACAGGCTCTAGGATAGCAACGGGGGATACCACTCCGGATTTCCCCACTTGCCATATCACATCAAGTAGTCGTGTAACGACACCTGGAGGTTTTTCTTTCAAAGCAAAGGCACCACGAGGATGGTGAGAGGTGTAACCCATCTCTTCATACTCCGCATTGTTATCAACACGAAACACTAACCCATCCTGTGGGTATCCTGTCCAATCGGATGCAAGAACAGTGTCGAAATTGTCCGTAGAGAGATTCGACATGTCTTCCGTCCACAACTTTTCCACACGAGGCTGAATATCATAAGCCACGAAGCGAACTTCTCGGGTGAGAAACTCTTCTTCAGACTTGAGATTCAACGCACCAGAAGCATAGTTTCTAGCGTTAGGAATAGTCTCCGGGGCAACAACTTCTCCCGTAATCTGAACAACACCCTTACGAGTGATGCTAGTAGGGACAAGATGTTTAACTTTATTCATAATATTTCTACCCTTCCTACCATTACCCCGAGTAAGAGCCAGCACTAATTCACCATCGTAGTAGCCCAGCGAAACCGCTGCTCCATCTAACTTGGGTGTGATTATTGTTGCTCCTGCCGTGTGGTCGTAAGGAGGGTGTTCTTCACCTACAAATGCTTTCTGCAAGCTATACATAGGATACATGTGATCGAACTCAAAGAATTCGTCACTATAACCTACTAAAGCGTAGTCAGCATCTGCAGCGAGAACATCAAACTCAGCGTCAGAAATTATGGGGTTGCCCTCATAATAAGCTTTGGCTGCTTTGGCTAGAAACATATTAGTCATAAATACCTTGATTTAAAAAGAATATTATGAGGGCATTTCGGTAAAATGTCAAGAACTATTTTTGATATAGCTCTCGAATAATGTCTCCGAAATGTTCCTCTAGTACTTGTTTACTCTCTGCTAGAGATAGAATCTCCGCCATAGCAATAAACAATTCTTTTGAGGTTTCGACTTCAAGAGGGATAGAAAGACCTTTATTAGAGGGCTTCCACTCTTCATCAAAATCGAGAAAGTACTCCCGAAAATGAAGATATTCTTCCTCTCGAAACTCATTCACCGTTAGGCGAACCTGTCTATAAGGTTCAGATACGATAATTTTCGAGTATGCGTCCATCAATCATTCCTCAGCACTGTGGATAAGGGCACGACCGATGTAACATTGTCAGCTTTCATAAGGCGAAAGGAATCTGTATCCCAACAAAACATTAGGACAGTTTCTTCATCTTCTTTCGCTCTATTTTTCTTGTCTTGAATATAAGGAGTGGAGAAGTCAATAGTACAAACATTGTACTTTGTCTTACGGGAGTTTGGGCTCCTATAAGTTATTACTGCATCTCCAGCACTCGTTATTTTCTTTCTTAGCTCGTCTTTTTTCACTTGTTACTCCAGTATTACGTGAGCAAAACCTCTTTTGCTTCATTGTAATATCGTGAACTAACAGTGGTTGCCCCACGAAGATGGCTGAGCGGCTAAGCGCAACCAAGCTTCGTGGGGACTTTTTATGCCGCTACTTTAGCGAGCGCGTCGGCAAAATACTGGGCAGCTTTGCCCGTCAGCTTAGAAACAATATCTTCGTCAATAGCTACACCAGCATCTGTAAGAGCTGCTGTGAGTGCTTCTTGAGCACCAGCCTTACTGATTCGAGTTCCACCAGTAGGGGCAGCTTTAGCACCGCCACTAGCAGCAGGAGTTTTCTTAACATATACCCCAGCTTTTGTTAGAATCATTCGTACACCGTTAGGGCTTTCACCCATTTCTTCGGCAATACTTTTTACAATTTCCATACTATTTTCTGGAGTTGGTTCTTCGTTCGTGTAGGCTTCGATAGCCTGTGCTTTAGATTCGTCTGTCCAAGGCATCTTTCTGCTCCTGTTAGGTTTAAATGGTAGACCGGCAGCATTGCCTGTCTGGTCAAGTTGTCTCATGTAAAAATTGTAGCCCACTTTTTTTGGTCTCTTCTCAATCTTTGAAAACATATTATAAGGGCTTTAGATAAGTATGTCAAGAATAATTGTCTCTTATGTACTCAACAATATTTTTATAATAGTTCTCGCTACGGAATATAAAAATTAGAAAAAATATTGGGGCAAGGGCAGTTACTAATACAATAGTAGTTGCGTAGTACACAAAACTTTCGGTCATACCTAGAGTAAGTTGAGCGGCACGAATAGCTTTAATTTGTAGCCACATTACACAAAGCACTGTGGTAATACAAAATATAGCATAGTAACTAAATGCGTCCAGTATTAATTCCATAAGTTTTCAAATGCTCCAATTTACCGAGATCATACGCGGGAACAAAAGCATTATAGCCTCCCCCAATATTGTCCTCGTTACTTAACTCTCTTATCCATACACGATAACAGGCTCCGTAACCTTGTTCGTGTTTGGCATCAAGAGTTGCCATTACTTCACACGAAGTGTGGTACTTGGCTGACCAAGCAACTTCCCCAACAGAAAAATCGCTTGAGGTACACTCATCAGGAAGATATTCTACCTCGTATCGTTCATCTCCGGCTACCCTTCCAGGCACGCCTAACGTCTCCACAATGTTTTTGACAAAGGAGACAGAGCGAAATATTCTTCTAGCAATGTCAGTAAAACTTTGGCCTACTAGGTAAGACTCTACGATTTCTGCAATTTCAGCATTGTCAGCGGGTCTGCCACGCTTCTGGGCTTTTCGGGTTTTTCTATACTCTTGGTCGCTCTCATAATCTTCAATAACTTTAGTAAGGCGACTGGTATTATAGCTAATATTAAGAATACTACACGCTTCTTTTTTTGTAATCGGCTTTTCCGCTGACAAAAGTCGTATAACCTTTTTAATGTTTGCATCAGTTAGATTTTCTCCTTCTTGTTTTTTAATACCTCTTCTCATTTATGCTGCCCTTGTAATTCGTTGTTCATAGTCTGCGAAGTCTTCATCCCACCAGTAAGGCTTATCTCTATACTTCCAGCTTGCAAAAGTAGCTTTGTCAAGATGGTAGTAGCGTCGATAAGATTCTACTGGGTCGTCATAATCTTTTAGTTCCTCTGGCATTGCAAGCCCAAAGGTGGTGAAGCCTAGACGTAGCATTCTCTTAGGCTCTGGTAATTTATTTACTACTTCGGCTATAGATTTGTGGTCTTTGCCATAGCGGTAACGATATTCTTCGTTAAGTGCATTACCGTAGCAGTGAGTCCATTCATGGTTATCTAGAGAAGACCTCGCCCATATTGTGCAAGGATGATTATACATCATTGGTAGGTACGGGGTTAAGGGTCTTTCCTCTGAAGGAAGATGTTTGATTTCTGCCTTTAGACCGTTAAGATAGTCTCGTTCTGGTTTATCTAGTGCACGGGGCACGAAGCCTAGATACTCATCAATCCATATGGAGGTACAAAGTATCTGGGCTACTTCCAGAGGCATTTTAACAATGTGTTTATCGACGTGAAACTCGGCACAACGGTCGAGGTCATCGTCAAGGTAAAATAAATTCATAACACACTCTTTTCACAATTTCCATAATTATAACAGTTGAAGAAAAAAATGTCAAGAACTATTTTTGCCCTCAACTACCAGTGATGCAGTGTATTAGCAATTATGAAGAAGCAGGTAACAAAGTTTACTAGAACGAGAATGCTACGAAACAGCATAACGTGATTGTCGTAGCCTTCTGTTTTATCATCGCTAAAAGAACCGATAGCAAACTTCCAGATTGTAGTTAGCTTACGCATAATCCTGCTGCTTCATTTTGGTTAGGCGTTTCTGAACCAAATCCTCCAGGTTACTGCCCTCTACATGGTAGGCATCTTTAAGGATTCTAATCATGGCAATAACATCCGCCATTTCTTCCGTAAGATTTTGTAGATACTTAGGATCCTCTTCAGTTCCGTGTCTTAATACTTTAGAACACGCCCTAATTAACTCGCCACATTCTTCCATTGTAATTACTAGCTGTTTCAATTTATTCAATTCCATTTGTGTATTCCATTAGCTCTTCGAACCCTCCGATGCACGTTCCATCTACAAAAATCTGAGGAAAGGTTTTAAATTTAACCTTTGCCCACAGTTCCATAATAGTATAGTGATCGTCTAGGTGATAATACTTATAATCTAGTTTAAGGTTTTTGCATACGTTCTGTGCTTCCACGCAGAAGTTACAGTCCATCTTCCCATAAATCTCTATCATAGGTTTCTATTTTTTAAGAATGTAATGTACTCAGGCCATCTAAACAACCCACCCCTTATATGGCAGTAGAACAGTCCGTTATAGGGAGCTTTACTGACATCTTTCGCAAAATTTAATTGTGTCTGTCTCATAGTTTTTCCTTATTGTTGTGGCGCAAAAATATCATCTCTCATTAGCCTGTCTATTTTTACATAGTTAAATGTTTCCTTCATCCATTCTACTACCTTAGGAGCCCCTCCTAAAGAACCTCCGAAGCCTGGAATGAGTCCTTTATTCTCAAGCACTATTATTGGTTTACATAAATTTATAGTGTTTACAGCTCCTTTTAGAGCCTCTACTTCCGATCCTTCTATGTCAAACCATATTAAATTAACATTTCTTAACTCCAAAGAATCAAGGGGTACCACAGGTATACTTCCTGTATTGGACATATGTATTTGATTTGCACCATGATTTTTACTGTCTATAACTACTTTATCCGCAGTGCCTTTAGCAGAACCCAGACCCATTCTATGTAGCTCTATACTTTTAATATGAGGCCTATCTGCTAGGTTTTGTTGAAAAGCTTGATAAGTTTCAGGAATAGGTTCAAAGGTTATTACTCTTTGAAAATATTCTGATAGTTTTATAGGGAATAATCCCGCGTTCCCTCCAGCCTGAACTACTGTATTCTTAGTTTTTACCAGGTCACAAATTACTTGCCCCTTCTGAGTCCATTCATTATAGACCGCAGGAGGAGTAGCTTCGTCTCCGTCTGGGAAGTATAAATCTCTATATTTTTGCATAAGGTTCCTTATTTAAATAAAGTTGTATTTTTGACATAAGATCGGGTGTTTTCTCTAGGAAGCCTAGCAGGGCGTTACATGAAGGGCAAAGAATGCCTCTAACTTCTCCTGACCCAAAATGTTGGTGATCTATAACAGCGCTTTTCCCTACTCCTGAATGGAGGGGGTATTCCTTAGTCTCACAGATAGCACATTTATGATCTTGTCTCCTGTACATTTCTCTTTGTTGTAAGGTATTTAACCCATACCTTGAAATACCGTTCCTACATCTCTTACATTTATTTGATACGTCGAATTTAGTTTCTTCATCCGTAGCAAAGCAAAATTGGCATGTTTTCATTTTTTATATCCAAATAAGTTAAAGTCTATTCCGGCCCACTCTTTTACTTTTTCTCTTCTTTCTTCACTAAGTAAAGTTTTCCAGTTAATATGGTTATTTTTATGTAGGGTAGGTAGTAGAACAGGCTCGGGTATAATATTTTTACTCACTAAATCTTGTAATAATGACTCTTGTTTTATATGGGTATCCCACCCAATAGGCTCCAGGTACTTCCACAGAGGAAATAGTCTAAAAACATTGTCGTCTTTAGTATAAGAATCTTCACTTAATAGACTAATATGGTGGTCTAAAAATATATCAAAGTTTTCCTCTGTGTGTTCATTAGGAGTGCAATTAGGCACAACTTTATCAAGAACTCCTCTAGCT
>Ga0307489_10000496_pt1 | contig 24031 bp, 41 predicted proteins | sample SB12metaG_FD_202247 | JGI IMG/M metagenome (GOLD analysis project Ga0307489, IMG submission 202247) | Sea-ice brine microbial communities from Beaufort Sea near Barrow, Alaska, United States - SB 1.2 | ecosystem: Environmental > Aquatic > Marine > Coastal | place: USA: Alaska | collected... | reverse complement strand
CGGCGTTGATCGGGGCATTTTTTGCATCTGGGAAACGTATCTCCTCCCTGGGTTTTGGTCCGCTGAAGCTCTAACCTGGTCCGCTGAAAATCTCTCGTCGAGCGCTTTCGCACTGAGTTGACAAAATTTTAACGCGGCAAAAACTCAAAAAGTTACATGACTGCCCCGCAAAGTGCGGGGCGTGCCTGTGATTAGGCGGACCCAGAATTAGGGTTTGGATTTATATTACGAGTAGGGACTTAGGGTTTAGGGTTTGGATTCTTGTGGTTCAGACTGCCGCCCGCACGGCGCACGCGCAGTGTATCGCGTGCGCTCCGCGTCGTCAACGACAGTGCCCTCCGCGTCAGGCTCCCCGAAGAGTGAGCGAGCCTCTGCGTTTCGGACCGCCCGTCGCCTTTACTGGACGCGAGGGCGACCACGGCCGGTTCGTCAGATTGTCATCGTCCTCACCGACAGACGTGGCGTCTCCTCCAAGGAATTAAGAGTGCGCGTTTTTGTCGAGCTTGGGAGCTTCCCGCGCGCTTTTTTCTGCCATCTCAACGCGCTACACGCGTTTTTGCTCGACTTCCTGCGCGTGAGGCTGCTTCACCGCCGAGACGGTGTGCTGAACCTCATCCGCCGCCTCCCGCCTCACGACGAGCGCAAAAGTAGGCGCCAAAAGTTGCAAAGTAACAATCAAGGCACCTCGCGGCTCCTGATACGATGGCTCCTGCGCTGACGGTGACGGCGGACCGCCACTGGAAGATCGCGGAGGACGACGACGAGCCGGTGTACACCTACTGTGTGGAGTACGCCAAGACGGGCCGCGCGCGCTGCCGCAAGTAAGTACACCCGCCACACTCTTGGTCTCGACAGAAACACAGAAACACAACGAATGCTCTTCGTCACAGAGGAAACAAAAAACCCACAGTCGTGATGAAACGGGCGTCTTCCACCTCGTGTGTGCGCCCGGCGCACGCCAAACTCAGGGGATGTAGCGTGTCGGCATGCGAGGCGACAGAGCGACACACCTCCTGCGATTGGTGTGGGCAAGACGCCGGACGCGCTCGAAACTGACACGCCGTCTCACCTCCAAATGCCACAGTAGTACATGCGCTCAATCTGAGCACCCCCCCTGCCCACCCTGACACCTGTCTCCTGTCGCTCCCTTCCCTCACCGGCAGGTGCAGCGAGCCGGTGGCGAAGGCTGCGGTGCGCGTGGGCGTTCCCTTCAAGTGGCGCGGCGGCGAGTACGGCTGGGTAGGGCCTTAATGATAATGCTCGCCACGTCATCCAACGCATGTCGCGTCCTCGTTCCTTGATTTGATTGCCATCCTATGACGCGGCGAGCTCTGTCAGGCCCCACGGCTGGGTGTCCAGCTGGCAGCACCCGGCGTGCCTGCGCGTGCCCGGAGTGACCAAGGCAGAGCTCACCACTCAGATCTTCGGGACCGAGGCGCTGAAGCCAGAGGACCTGACGTTCCTCATCGACACACTTTGCAGCGATACGGCGGGGCGGTGCAGGTTGCCATTATCAAAACCCGAGTTGAAAGCACGCCTGGTTTCAGCGATTGAAAATAAAATGTGATGAACCGCTTTCAAACCTTGCTTTCAAATTCGACTCGTGCCGCTCCGATACGGCGGTGGCGCTGGAGGCAGGGGCTCACGCTCGTCCACCTTTCAGCTCAACCTAAGCCGTTTTGGTCACACCTTCCCGTGTCCCACTGTCTAATAGACTGGGGTAAATTCATGCACCCAACGTATCCCACAAAATGTGCTTACGTTGAGCCGAAAAGTCGACGAGTGTCAGTCCCTTGCTGGAGGAGATCGACCCCAACGACCCGGCGTTCGCCAAGCCAGAGGGCCCCGTGCCGCGCCTGCCCCCGCCCGCGGCACTCACCCGCCCGCTGCTGCCGTTCCAGGAGGAGGGCCTCGGCTGGATGGTGGCCAACGAAGCCTCCGAGCTAAAGGTAGGGCACTGCAGATTAACCCCAGATCGACCCCAGGTTGACCGCGTTTGGTTGACCGTGTTTGGTTGCAGCGCTATAAGCTAAATGCGATGACCCGCGCTCAAAATTTACTTTCCTTTTCAACTTGCGGCCCGATATGCAGGGCGGGATACTGGCCGACGAGATGGGCATGGGGAAGACCATCCAGACCATCGCGCTGCTGCTGCACGCCAAGGTAGGGCGGTGCAGGTTGAAACCAGCTCAACCCCAAGTTGAAAGCGCGTGGGTCTTGTAAATAGGGGAGGCCCCCAATGGACCTTTATTTCCTCACTCTGATAAATGGGGAAGGCCCTCTATGCACCATTCAGCGCTTGAAAGCAAGATATGATGAAGCGCTTTCGAACGTTGCTTTCAACTTCCACTTACGCCGCTACACCAAGGCGGAGCGTGCCGCGGCGTCCGTGGCCAAAGGCAAGAAGGGCAAGATGCTGAGTGCGGCGGACAGGCCGGCGGCGGCGGGGCCCACCCTGGTGGTGGTGCCCACCAGCGCGCTGGTGCAGTGGGAGGAGGTGGGGGCCATCTCAACACGACCCCAAACCCTAAACCCTAAACCCTAAACCCTAAACCCGCGTATGTACCCTCGTTGATTGATGTACCGACATTCTTTGCCGCGGAGAGCGTGTTTGTTTACTTAACCTTGGGGGCGTGTGTGACTTCGGTTTTGAATTAAATGTCATCCAGTGGCAGTACGATTGTGTACGATTAGTACAGCCTGTACCTAGACTATGAGCTAAAGCTCCAACCTGTTCCTGATTCTTACACGTGGCCTCGCACGTTGAGTCGCCCCTTGTCGGAGGAGATCAAGACGTGCATCACTGAGGGGGCGCTGAAGGTGCTGGTGTACTATGCGGACCGCAAGGCGCTGACCAAGGTAGGCCGGTGCAGGTTGACCCTTTCAAACCAACGTTTAAAGCGCCTATAACTAAGCGCTTTGAAACTAAAATACGATAATTTGCTTTCAAGTTTTGCTTTCAAATTCATCTTGCACCGCTACACCAAGGAGGTGCTGGAGGGGTTTGACGTGGTGCTGACCACGTACCCGGTGGTGGAGGGCGAGTGGCGCAAGGTCATCAACAAGACCATGGTCGAGTGCCAGTACTGCAACAAGAAGCTGCTGCCGCGCTCACTAGTGCCGCACCAGATGTACTTCTGCGGGCCGGACGCGGTGCGCACCGCCAAGCTGGCCAAGCGCGAGACCAAGCAGGACCTGGTAGGGCGGTGCAGGTCGACCCTGTCAAACCCGCGTTGCAAGCACCTGGGACTAAGCGCTTGAAACTATAATATGATGAACTGCCTTCAAATTTCGCTTTCAAAATCAACTTGCGCCTCTACATTCTGGCCAACGAGAAGGCCATGCGCACGCTGAAGATCAAGAAGGGCAAGGCGATTGACGTGACTGCGGATGACGTCACTGCCATCAAGGTGGCCAAGGCAGGGCCTGACCATCGCTCCCTTTCCACCTTAAAACCAGTGTAGGGATGACTTGTCACCCTTATCTCTTCGAAATCGAGGGTCTATGGAGTCCAGGATGGCGACCCGGTTAGACTTTCGGCGAGTCTGTCGGTGGGATTCCGAAGTGGACAGTCCTCATTGGTCGAACGGGATTCGATACCATACCCTCGCTACCAGATCCGACACTGGTTTTACTGCCAGCGGTTTTATGCACAGAGTAGCGTAAGTTGAGCTGAAAAGTCAATCGTTCCCTTTCAAGTTTCGTTGAAGCACCTTCTAGGGATACCTAACAGTGGTTTCACTTCACGGACAGGACCAAACGGCTGGCAGTCGAGCTGAACAGGGAACTGTCGTAAGGTCGGATAAGATTAGTGGCGAGTGTGTACAGGTGCACCGGTACACGATGAGCAAACATTCAGGTCAGGTGGGTGAGCTGGAAAGGGAACGATTGCACGGCACTGACGCTGGGCGTCGATGCCCACCCTGGGGATAGGGTCGATATACCGCGAGCTGATGGACCAGGCCGGGCGCCCGGCGATGAGCCTGTACAGCGGCGCCATCGAAGCGCGTCGTAACCCCAAGAACGGCGCTGCCGACGACATCGTCAAAGAGGAGGGGGATGACGGGGAGGAGGAGGAGGGAGAGGACGGGGAGGAGGAGGAGGAGGCGGCGGCAGGGTCTGACTCGGCGTCCCCTTTCCGGCTCAAGTGAACCCCCGCAGCTGTTAGGTCTGGATAACTATCGGTACAGTGACCTCAGAATTTACCACTTAAGAGGGGTGTATTTTGATTTTAGTGGGGTAATAGGGGGGTCCAAGGGGGGTCGTCTCGTGAAACTGAAACCCTAATACCAAAACCCTGAACCCTAAAGTACTTTTACAGTCTGTTAAGTGGTAAACTCTGGCATCACTTTACCGGCCCTTGCTCAGACCTAGCTGTGGGAGCCGTGGGTGCTGTTAGTGTGTCCCTGAAACCGCTCAAGTGTACCTCACTCGGTGCCTCGAAGGTGCTGGCAGTTGAACTTTCGCGGAAACGAGTGGCGGGCCCTGCATTGAGGTTGAGGACGACGAGGTCGAGGAGCTGGAGGAGGTAGTGGTTCCAAAGGGAAAGGCCGGGCGGGACAAGGCTCCCTTGAAGGCCACTGCCACGGCTCTCGCCAAGGGTCCCGCCAAAGGTCCCGCCAAGACGCCCGCCAAGGCTGTTGCCAAGGCCCCTGCCGCGCAGGGTCGGGGAGGGAGGGGGAAGGGGACGCAAACGGCCAAAGATGCCGCCGCCGCCGCCGCCGTCGCCGCCGCCGCCGCTACTGACAGCGACAGCGACAACATAGTGATCGTCTCGGAGACGCCCGGCGGCGGCGGCGCGAGCGGCGGCGCGCAGCGGGCGATGGCGATGACTTCGGGCGATGACGATGCGATTCTGCGGATTGTAATGGAGGAGTCGCGCCTGGAGGAGGAGGAGCGGCAGGGCATTACAAACTCACCTTGTTTGTTCTGTCCAGCTCAACTTGAACCGCGTTCCCCATGTACACCACGTGTTGAGCTCAAGTGATTCCTCTAGACACCTCAAAGGAACTTACGTTGAGCTCTAAAAACTACTGAAGTGCGGCCCTGCACAGAGGCAGCGGGGGAGCGCCCGGGGGGGCGCGCGCGGCGCGGCCTCCCAGGCATCTGCAGCGGCGCTCGGCGCGGCGGCCGCTTCCGGCGTCAAGGCGGTGGTCAACCGGGTCCGCAGGAGCAGGGTCATGGACGCCAAGGTGGGGCGGTGCAACCCTGATCCCTAAAGCCTAAACCCTAAAGCCTAAACCCTAAACCCTCACCCCTAAACCCTAAAACCTAAACCCTAGACCCTAAACCCACGTTGAAAGCGCCTGGAACTAAGCGCTCGAAACTGAAAAATTATAATCTGTTTTCAATTTTTGCTTTCAATTTCAACTTGCACCGCTACACTAAGGAGGAGCCGGAGGAGGCGGTGGCGGCGGTGGCGGCGGCGGCGAAGACCCGGGGCCGGGGCGCCACCAAAGATGAGCCGGAGGACGCGGTGCCGGCGGTGGTGAATACCCGGGCCACGAAAGAGGAGCCAGAGGAGGTGGCGGTGGTGGTTGCGAAGACTCGGGGCCGGGGCGGCGGTAGCGGCGGCAGCGGTAGCGGCGGCGGCGGCGGCGGCGGCGGCGGCGGCGGGAACAGCGCGGCGGGGCGGGCGGCGCTAAATCGGGCCGCGGCGAGCAACGGCACACGCAAGGGACAGGGAACAGCTGCTGCTGCTGCGGAGAAGGAGGAGGATGCCGACTACCAGGACGAAGACGAGGACGAGGAGGAGGAGGACGACGACGAGCCGCAGTCAGACGATGAGGAGGAGGAGGATTACGAGCCCATATCGAAGCGCGTCAAGAAAGTAACGCCCGCCACCAAGTCCCGGGCCAAGCCAGCCAGCGGCGGCACCGGCGGCGCCAGTTCGAGCAAGGGCGGCAGCAGCAGCGGCGGCGGCGGCGGCGGCGGAGGCGGCGGCGGCGCGAGCTCGAGCAAGGGCGGCAGGGGCGGCAAGTCCAAGCGCAAGTCCCGCGGTAGGGTGGTGCATGTTGACAGTATCAAAACCCGTGTTGAAAGCGCCTACGGGTTCAGCGATTGAAACCATAATATAATAAACCGCTTTAAACTGTTCCTTTCAATTCCAACTTGCGCCGCTACACCGCGGCGGCGGCGGCGACAGCGACGACGACGACGACGACTGGGCGCCGGGCGTGGCGGAGAAGCCGCAGGAGGAGCAGGACGCGCAGATCGCAAAGGCGATGATGCTGGGTGACATACCAGCGGACGAGGATGATGACGCGCTGTGCCAGGTGATACCGACAGAGGACGACGCAGGGGCTTACATTCGTTCACTTTTTAGCTCAACCTGAGCCATTTCTAACACAAAATACACCCTACACACCCCATAATACCCCCTGACACCTCCTAAACACCCCCTAAACAACCCCTGAATGCACCCCCCAGCCCATAGACAGCGCTTACGTTGAGCCCAAAAGTGGACGGGTGTAAGCCCCTGGGATGAGGTGGACCTGTCGGGGTCGCTGCTGCACACGGTGGAGTGGGGCCGCATCGTGCTGGACGAGGCCCACAAGATCAAGGCGCGCACCACCAACACCGCCAAGTGCATATACGCGCTGCGCTCCACCTTCAAGTGGTGCCTCACCGGCAGGGGCTTACACTCGTTCCCATTTCGGCTAAACTTGAGCTCACTCTGCCCCTTTCCGCTCAACTTAAGCTTACTCTGTCCTCCATATAACCCAAATTGACCCGTGGATGTGTCCCCAAGGTGCTCAAGTTGAGCTCTAATCTGAGCGCTGCGTTCCCGAAGGCCCTCAAGTTGAGCTCTGAAGTGAGCGAGTGTAAGCCCCTTCTGACCGGCACGCCGCTACAGAACCGCGTGGGTGACCTGGTTGGGCGGTGCAGGTTGACCCTATGAAACCCGTGTTGAAAGCGCCGTCAACTAAGCGCTTGAAAGTATAACATGGTGAACCGCCTTCAACATTTGCTTTCAAATTTAACTTGCGCCGCTACAATCTGTACGCGCTGGTGCGGTTCCTGCGCATGGACCCGCACGCCTTCTACTTCTGCACCGTGAAGGGGTGCGAGTGCAAGAGCCTGTGCTGGAACTTCGGCCCGGCGATGCGCGCGTGCTCGCAGTGCGGGCACGCAGGCAGGGCTTACACTCGTTCAACCTAAGCCGTTTTGGTCACACCTCCCCGTTTCCCCCTGTCTAATAGTCTGGCGGGGGATAATGCACCCAACGTATCCAAAAGAAATGTGCTTACGTTGAGCCGAAAAGTGGACGAGTGTGAGCCCCTGCACGCGGGGCCGCGACACTACAGCTACTTCAACAAACACGTCATCAACCCCATCAACCGCTACGGCTACGTGGGCGACGGGCGCAAGGGCTTTCTCACGCTGCGCAAGGTCAGGCGGTGCAGGTTGACCCGATGAAATCCAAGTTGAAAGCGCCTAGAGCTGAGCGCTTGACACTAAATTACGACAATCTGCCTTCAAGATTTGCTTTGAAATTCATCTTGCGCCGCTACAGCAAGGACATACTGCTGCCGGCGCAGCTGCGGCGCACCAAGGCCGAGCGCGCGGCGGACGTCAACCTGCCCGACCTGGTAGGGCCAGCCGGAATATGCCGGCATTACGTTTCGGCATTTTTCAGCATTTTCGGCATAATTGGGCATAATCCGAGCATGAAAGGTTGCATTTGGGGAATTTAGCACAGGGAATTTAGGCCAAAGAGCAGCATATTCCGGCTGTCCCTACGACCTGGTGATCAACGTGGAGCTGACGCAGATGGACGAGGTAGGGCGGTGCAGGTTGACCCTATCAAACCCACGCTGAAAGCGCCTGGAACTAAGCGCTTGAAACCATAATATGAAGAACCGCCTTCAGACTGTGCTTTCAAATTCAAGTTGCGCCGCTACAACGAGGTGGAGCGTGACTTCTACGAGAGCCTGTACATGCTGACGCGCGCCAAGTTCGACGGGTACGTGAAGAAAGGGTCGGTGCTCCATAACTACGCGCACATCTTCGAGCTGCTGTCGCGGTGGGGCGGTGCAGGTTGATCCTATCAGACCCATGTTGAAAGCGCCTGGAGCTCAGCGCTTGAAACTAGATTGTGATGAACCGCTTTCAGCCTTTGCTTTCAAAATTAACTTGCGCCGCTACATCACGGCTGCGGCAGGCGTGCGACCACCCGTACCTCGTGGTGCACTCGCGCACGGCGGGCGCCACCGGGCAGGGCGGCGTGGCCGGGGCGGGCGGCACGCCCAGCGTCAACGGCTTCGAGGGCGCCGGCAAGGGCAAGGGCAAAGGCCCCGCGGTGGAGGAGCAACACGTGGAGGCAGGGGCTTACACTCGCCCACTTCCGAGCTCAACTTGAGGCCCTTCGGGACGCATCGCTCACGTTAGAGCTCCACTTGAGTACCTTCCGCATATACCCACGGGTTAATTTGGGCTATATGGTGGATAAAGTAGCTTCAGTTGAGCGTAAAGGGGCAAAGTGAGCCCAAGTTGAGCGGAAATGGGAACGAGTGTAATCCCCTGCGTGGAGGCCGCTTCGGCGGTGGACGAGCCCATGTACTACTGCGGCATGTGCCAGGACGCGGTGGAGGCGGACGACGCGGCGCTGGCGGGGTGCAAGCACATCTTCCACCGCGAGTGCATCATGCAGTACGCCACGTGCGCGCCCGCCGCCGGCAAGAAGGTCACCTGCCCGGCAGGGGCTTACACTCGTCCACTTTTCAGCTCAAGTCGAGCCGCGTCTGACGCACAAAATCACACTACACACCATGCACACCCCCTAACACCCCCTTCACGCGTGCTACACAACCCCTACGCGCACCCCCTGGCCCATAAAAAGTTGAGCTGAGAAGTGAACGAGTGTAAGCCCCTGGTGCCCGGTGTGCCGCGTGCCGCTCACCATCGACCTGCAGCCGACCGACCTGACCGGCGTGCCCAAGTCGCAGGCAGGGGCTTACACTCGTCCACTTATCAGCTCAACTTGAGCGCTTTGTATGGGATAAGGGTTGCGCGTAGGGGTTGTGTAGCCCGTCTTAAGGGGGTGCTGGGGGGTGTCTAGGATGTTTTGGGTGTTTTCTTGTGTCAGACACGGCTCAAGTTGAGCTGAGAAGTGGACGAGTGTAAGCCCCTGGTCGCAGGCTACCAAGGCGCTGCAGGCGAAGAAGGACGAGCTGCCGTCCAAGTCCATTCTGTCGCGCATCGACCTGGCGCAGTACACCAGCAGCACCAAGGTAGGGGCGCACACTCGTCCACTTTTCAGCTCAACTTAAGCGCTTTCTGTGGGATAGGGGGTGCGCGTAGGGGTTGTGTAACCCATATTCAGGGGGTGTTAGAGGTGTTTATGGTGTGCAGTTTGTTTTCTTGTACCAGACACGGCTCAAGTTGAGCTGAGAAGAGGACGAGTGTAAGCCCCTGCACCAAGGTGGAGGCGCTGCTACAGGCGCTGCGCAACATGCGCTCCGCCCCGGGGGGGCACCTCAACAAGGTAGGGCGGTGCAGGTTGACCCTATCAAACCCATCTTGAAACCGCCTGGAACTAAGCACTTGAAAGTGAAATGTGATGAACTGCCTTCAAGTCTTGCTTTCAAATTCAACTTGCGCCGCTACAACAAGGCCATCGTGTTCAGCCAGTACACCAGCATGATCGAGATCGTGGAGTGGCGGCAGGGGCTTACACTTGTCCACTTTTCTGCTCAACCTCAGCCGTTTCTGACACAAAATGCACCCCAAGCAAACTCCAATCCCCCCTAACACCACTTAATCACCTCTTAAACAACGCTTAAACCACCCCTGAATGCACCCCCTATCCCACAGAAAGCGCCCACGCTGAGCTGAAAATTGGACGAGTGTAGGCCCCTGAGTGGCGGCTCAAGAAGGAGAAGTACTCCATCGCTAAGCTGTTGGGCAGCATGCCGGCAGGGCCTCTCACTATTTGATCATAGTGGTGCACCCGTGCACACTGGCCGCATCCTCTTCCGTGGCCTGACGCGGCGTCCCGACTGTGTGCTCATAGTGCACCGGTAACACACTCACCCCTAATCCCTATCCCTATACCTAATTCCTGAACCCTAAACCCTGAACCCTAAATCATAAACACGAAATCCTAAGCCCTGAATCTTAAACCCTCGCAACAACCGCCTGCCTCTTCCCTGGCCTGACGCGGCGCCGCCTTTCCACCGTGTGTGGCCTTACATGCGGGTGACGCAGCGCGCGGCGAACCTGAAGGCGTTCCGCACGGACCCCAACATCAGCGTGATACTGATGAGCCTCAAGTCCGGCGGCGAGGGCCTCAACCTGCAGGCCGCCAACTACGTGTTCGTGCTGGAGCCCTGGTGGAACCCTGCCGTGGAGATGCAGGCGGGGCCCGGGGGCTGGGGGTTTAGGGTTTAGGGTTTAGGCGGGGGCCGGGGGTAGGGGGTCGGGGCCCGGGGGGCGGGGGCCGGGGGGCGGGGGCCGGGGCCCAGGCCAGGCGGAGCTGTCGGCCGCACTGTTCGCGGATTAGTGTACCGGTGTACCTGTACACACGCGCTCCCGAGATCTCACCCGAAACCATCCAACAATGCTGAAGTTGCTGAAGTTGCTGCAGAGAAGGAAACGGAAGCCGCGGTACTGGGCCCTGCACGGCGGCGGTGATGCGCGCGCACCGCATCGGGCAGATGCGCGCGGTGACCGCCACCCGCTTCTCCACCGCGGACACCATCGAGGTAAGGCGGCGCAGGTTGACCCTATCAAGCCCCAATTGAAACTGCCTGGAACTAAGCGCTTGAAACTGAAATATGATGAAGCTATTTCGAAACTTGCTTTCAAATTCAAGTTGCGCCGCTACATCGAGGAGCGCATGCACCAGCTGCAGGACAAGAAGCGGCTGGTGTTCGAGGGGTGCATGGATGGTAACCAGGCCAGCCTGGTAGGGCGGTGCAGGTTGAACCTATCAAGCCAAAGTTGAAAGCGCCTGGAATTAAGCGCTTGAAACTGAACTGTGATATACTGCTTTCAAATTATGCTTTCAAATTCAACATGCGCCGCTACAGCCTGGCGCAGCTCACGGAGGAGGACCTACAGTTCCTGTTCAAGCGCTAGTGCCTAGTCTGTGGGCTAGTAACTTCTAGTAAGCTGGAGTGTGGTGATTTGGCCAAAAGTCAAAGACTTTTGGTGAAATTCACCAAACGCCTACTTACTACCTTTAGTACGAGATACTACATATAGTACGCGTTACAGACTAGGCACTGGTGCCATGACTGTTTGCCCATACTAGACCGGCGCACGGAGGAGTACCTGCCGTGCGCTGACTGTTTGCTTGCACCAGCTCACGAGTGAGGGTGTGCACTCCGGTCCCGCTTCTAGCGATGAATGATGACCAGCCGCACCCGTGCGGCAATATGATAGCCACGATGAACGTGATAGAATGTGATTGCAGACGTGTGCATGATTAGGAGGGGGTCCCTTGCGTACCAATGACTGAACGAATAAAATGTTGTCTCAACCTGAATGTAGCTCTATGCCATTGAACCTGTCTAGGATTTTGCATCTCATTCCTCGATGACGAATTGCTCATGAACACATTGCCGGTACTGCCCTCGCCTCGCCACGCGAAGCTACAGGCTGCATGCGGCGAGCACGTCTAACGCATCTGAACACGGTTCCGCGAGGGTGGCAGCGGGCGCTACTGCTCGGGTATGCTCGGTTGCAGCAGCCCCCGCGCACCACGGCGGGACGCTCTTCGCGTGCGGCATCTCTCGCACGTCCAGCTTCGCGGCCGCGTAGACGCGTATGCTGGATACGGCTGAATGAAGCTACGATTTAGCTCCCCCGCGGGAGGCGTTTGGCTTGCTGTGGATGTCGTCAGCCGCGACCGCCACGCCAACCGTCCATCCCGTCGACTGATCACGAAGGCTGTTATGATATGAGGGGGGCACGTTGAGTTGGAGGGGGTAGTTTGTAGGCTGAGGCTGGGTATGCCGCCCCCCTTTTGGCTGGGCCACAGCACCGCGTCTGAAGCCGCGCTTACCGATGGACCCCGGACCCCTCAACACAACGTGCGGAGGGGGGTTCCAGGTCCTTGAAGTGCGCTTAGGCGCGACAGTGCGCGGCCTTGTGCGAGTGAGTTCAGGCGCCCAGCTCGGCAAACGTACGGGGTTAGGGTTTAGGGGTTAGGGCTTAGGGTTTAGAACCTGGGTTTAGGATTTACGGTTTAGGGTTTAGGGTTTAGAACCTGGGTTTGTAGCCATGGCTCCACGTGGAGTACTCGGTTTAGACTGGGCTCAATTTGCAATTACAAACCGCCTATATTCATGTGCGAGTGTGCGCTGCATTGTATTTCCGATTCTAAGCCGCCGGCGCGTCGCGTCGCCACCGCCGTCCCTAGCCACTCGTGCCCTATTGAGTTCCACCTGAATGGCGGCTCAGAGTGTACTAGTGCACCCGTAACCGCCCTCCCGCCGCGGGTAATCTAGTTGACCTTGGTGAAGCGGCGCAAGTTGAATTTGAAAGCAAAGTTTGAAAGCGTCTTCGCGTGTTCTAGTTTCAAGCACTTAGATTCAGGCGGTTTCAAAGTGTATTTCATAGGGTTAGCCTGCACCGCTCTACCTTGGGCTTGACCCGCTTGGGCGCCAGCTGGCGGTACAGGCCGAACAGCACCACCAAGGTGTACTGGCGTAAATTGAATTTGAAAGCAAAATTCGAAAGCAGTACATCACAAATTAGATTCAAGCGCTTAGTTCCATGCGGTTCCAACTTGGGCTTCACAGGGTCAACCTGCACTGCCCTACCGCGGTGGCCAGCAGGCTCCAGTGCAGCAGACTCACCTGCAGCCAGGAGCCTACACTCGTCCACTTTTCAGCTCATCATAAAGCGCCCTTTGTGGGATACGCTGGGTGGCCCGTGGAGTTTAACGACAAAATCGGCTCAGATTGAGCTGAGAAGTGGACGAGTGTAAGCCCCTGCCTGCAGCTGCCGCCGCTTGGTGCACCGCACGGGGTGTAGCGGCGCAAGTTGAATTTGAAAGCAACATTTGAAAGCAGATTATCGAAATTTAGTTTCAAGCGCACAGTTCCAGTTGCTTTCAACTTGGGTTTGATAGGGTGAACCTGCACCGCCTCACCGGGGTGCATCTCCTGCTTCACCGTCACCGCCAACTGCAGAAACCTGTCGGCGTGCGCCTCCAGCGTGGCCGTGTCGTAGCGGCGCACGATGAATCTGAAAGCAACGTTTGAAAGCAGTTCATCATATTGTAGCTTCGAGCGCTGAAACCATAGGCGCTTTCAACACGGGTCTTGATACTGTAAATGTGCACCGCCCTACCGTGTGCTTCACGGCCTCCGTGAAGTCCAGTGTGCCCACGGCCTCCACCGTGCGGCGCCACAGCTCCATCACCGCGCGGTACTCGCGCATCAGCTCGTGCACCGGGCACCAGGGGCTTACACTCGTCCACTTTGCAGCTCAACTCGAGCCGTGTCTGACACAAGAAAACACCCTACACACCCCAAACACCCCCTAAACACGGGCTACACAACCCCGAAGCGCACCACCTATCCCATACAATGCGCGAAAGTTGAGCTGAAACGTCGACGAGTGTAAGCCCCTGCCGGGGACCGCGCGTGCTGCAGCAGCGTCCAGCTGTCCGAGTGCGTGTCCTCCCCGGCCAACGCCGCGATGCCCTTGTTGACGCGCGCGGCGGACGCGTCGATGGACGTCAGGGCGTACGCGCGGTGCACGGCGTCGCGGTGGGTGCGCGCCAGCGAGGCGCCGGCCGCCGTCGTGTAGCGTAGCAAATTGATTTGGAAAGCAAAGTTTGAAAGCAGTTTACGAGATTTCAGTTTCAAGGGCAGAAACCGTAGGCGCTTTCAACACAGGGTTTGATACTGTCAACCTGGACCGCCTTACCGTGGCACTGAACGGGTGAGCACCCACCGACCACAGCCAGTCCTCCTTGATGAAGCAGCGCAAGTTGAATTTGAAAGCAAAACTTGAAATCAGTACATCACATCCCAGTTTTAAGATCTTAGTTCCAGGCGCTTTTAACGTGAGTTTGATAGGGTCAACCTGCACCGCCCTACCTCGATGCGCCCCCGCGGTATGTTGTAGTTGACATGGGTGGGCAACACCCCCCCGATGTGCTCCATGACCGCCGCCACCGCCGCCTTGATGGGGTCGCGCAGGTTCCAGCGGATCTCGCGCCCGTTGCAGCTGTGCGGCGAGGCCCACAGCGTAGGGCCGGCCGGACATTGCACGCCACGTCGTCCACCGCACCAATTTGATTTATAGCAGTGGCTCCAGCTCAGTACCTTGGTCGATTCTAGACTAAATGTTTGAAATTAAACTCCCCCCCTCCATCTTGGAACCCTCGTCTCTTGAGTCGAGTTGGCACCCTCTGACGCTCAATCCCAATATCCGGCAGGCCATACCAGTCCGACAGCGGCGACTGCACCACCAGCACCATGTCCTCTAGGCTCTTGGCCTAGTTGCGGCGGCGCGAGTTGCATTTGAAACCAAATTTTGAAGGCGGATTGTCATTATTTGAGTTTCAAGCGCTCAGTGCCAGGCGCTTTCAACTTGGGTTTCAGAGGGTCAAGCTGCACCGCCTTACCTGGTGTGTCTGGTCGATGAGTAGCGGCACGTCGCTGCTGCCCGAGTTGTAGCGGCGCAAGTTGAATTTGAAAGCAAAATTGGAGCAAAATTGAAAGTAGTTCTTCGTGTTGTCGGTTTCAAGTGCTGAAATACAGGCGCTTTCAACGCGGGTTTGATAGGGTCAACCTGCACCGCCCTACCGAGTTGAGCGCCAGGTCCGGCTCCAGCACAAACACCGGCACCTCCAACCAGGGGCTTACACTCGTCCACTTCTCAGATCACCCTGAGCCGTTTTTGACACAACAATACACCCTAAACAACCTGAACACCCCATAAAACCCCCCTAAACAGCCCCTGAATGTCCCCTGCGCGCACCCCCTCTCCCATGAAACGCGCTTACGTTGAGCTGAAATGGGAACGGGTGTAAGCCCCTGCCTCCAACGTGCGCACCCCCCGCGCGCCGGCGGCGTCTGTCGCCGACTTGCCCGCGGGGCGGTGATGCGCCTTGTTCACGTTCGATAGCTGCCGCCTTAGCTCGGCGCTGTCGACCCAACTCAAAGGCCCGCTGTGAAATAACGGAACAACCAAACATTTTGGTGGGTGGACCACACTGAGCGGCTCGGAGGATGACATGGCGAGCACCGGGGAACACAATGCGGTTGATAACGTGGCGAGCACCGGCGGCACACAATGTGGTGGATGACGTGGCGAGCACCGGAACACAATGCGGTTGTTGACGTGGCGAGCACCGGCACCGGCACACGATGAGGTTGATGACGAGGCGAGCACCAGACCACACAATGCGGTTGATGACGTGGCGAGCACCGGAACACAATGCGGTGGATGAGGTGGCGAGCACCGGCACACAATGTGGTGGATGAGATGATGGCGCGCCCCACCCAGTGCACGCGGCGCGCCTCCACCTCACCCCCCGGCCCGAGCGACGGCGACGTGGCAGTGCGGAGCGCGGACGAGAACGCCACCGCCAGCGAGGGGCTTTCACTCGTTCACTATTCAGCTCAACGTAAGCGCCTTCTGTGGGATAGTGGATGCATGTATGGGTTGTTCTGGGGGTGTTCAGAGGTGTTCAGGGGTGTCCAGGGTGTATTTTGTGTCAGAAACGGGTCAGATTGAGCTGGAAAGTGTACGAGTGTAAGCCCCTGCCGCCAGCGCCGGGTCGTCCGTCACGCAGGGGCTTACACTCGTTCACGTTAGAGCTCAACTTCAGCATCTCCAGGAGACATTCATGAGTTAAGTTGGATAATGCTGTGGACAGAAGAGCTGAAGCTGAGCTGAAATCGGAACGAGTGTCAGCCCCTGCCGTCACGCTGAGCCGCTGCACCGACAGCTGTAGCTGCTGCCCCGGCAGCATCAGCGCGTGAAGCTCGTCGCGCAGCGCGTCGGCGTCAAACCCTCCGCCGCCGCCGCCCCCGCCGCCCAGACCACCCCCCGTGCTGCAGCGGCGCAAGATGAAATTGAAAGCAAAACTTGAAACCGGTTCATCCATATCTTACTTTCAAGAGCATAATCCCAGGCGCTTTCAACACGGGTTTCATCGCCTCAACTTGCACCGCCCTACCGAGCGCCCGCCCCACGTGCCGCTACCCCCCGCGCTGTCACCCCCCAGGGACAGCATGTACACCAACACGTTCACTTTCTGGTGGTAGCGGAAAGCGCCCGGCGCCGCCGACGGCGCAACCGCGTGCGCCAGATACGCGGACAGCACGCGCCCAAGCTGCAGCGGCGCAACTGGAATTTGAAAGCAAAGTTTAAAAGCGATCCGTCATATTATGGTTTCAAGCGCTTAGTTCCAGGCGCTTTCAACATGGTCTGGATAGGGTCAACCTGTACCACCCTACCGAGCTCGGACAGGAACAGGTCGTGCGCGAGGGAGATGTTGGTGCTGACGTCGTCGCTTCCGAACAGGCTGAAGTCGTTGTCGCGCGGCTTGACGTCACCGCCCGCCGCCTCCGCCCGCGCCACGTTCAAATCCCGCACGCCAGGGGCTTACACTCGTCCCGTTCTCAGCTCAACCTGAGCCGTGTCTGACACGAAATACACCCTGAACACCCCTTCATACTCCTTACTACCCCCTGACAAGTCCTATGCGCCCCCTGAACAATCACTAAATGCACCACTATCCCACAGAATGCGCTTAAGTTGAGCCGAAAAGTGGACGAGTGTAAGCCCTTGCCGCACGCGCTCCCGCAGCTCCTCGCACAGCTTGATGCGCTGCTGCCGCCCCTCAGGGACTTACACTCGTCCACTTTTCAGCTCAACCTGAGCCGTTTTTGACATGACATTCACCCTAAACATCACCTGGTACCCCCAAACAACTCCTCAACACCCCCTACACAACACCTAAATGCACCCCCTATCCCACAGAAAGCGCTTACGTTGAGCCGAAACGTGGACGAGTGTGAGCCCCTGCCGCCCCTCGCAGTGCTTCTTGGCGAACATCTCGTACACGTCGAGCTCCGCCGATCAGGGGCTTACACTCGTTCCCATTCCCGCTCAACTTGAGCTTACTTTGCCCGTTCCCGCTCAACTCAAGCTTACTTTGTCCCCCAAATAATCCAAAGTAACCCGAGAGTGTGTCCTGAAGGTGCTCAAGTTGAGCTGTAACGTGAGCGATGTGTACCGAAGGTCCTCAAGTTGGGCTCGGAAGTGAGCGAGTGTGAGCCCCTGCCGCCGACATGTACGCCACCTCGTCGTCCGGGTCGATGCCCTGCTGCTCGAAGTGGTCGTCCGCCATGGTGTAGCGGCGCAAGTTGAATTTGAAAGCAAAAGTTGAAACCAGTCCATCAATATTTTAGTCTCAAGCACTTAGTGTTTGGCGCTTTCTTCGAGGGCTTGTCAGGGTCAACCTGCACCGCCCTACCATGGTCTCCAGCTCTGCCTCCAGCGGCTTCTCGTCCGGCTTCTTCAAAGCCTCCTCCGACAGGCCCCCCACGCCAGAGCCGCAACACATCATTGAGGGTTTAGGGTTGAGGATCTAGGGTTTAGAGCCGCAACACATCATTCAGGGTTTAGGGTTTAGGATATAGGGTTTAGAGCCGCAACACATGGGTTTCGAGCACATCTTCTACTAATGTTCATCGAGCCCCAAGGCGCTGAGAATGTGAGCTTCGCACCAACCCCATCCACCAGAGTTGGTCTGGCGTTGTGATTTAGGCATGTAGGTATCGAGGAGCTTCGAGGTATGTTGAGGGCTTCGACGTATAACATACTTGTAGGGTATGCCTTGCCCGATAGGTCCGGACAAGGGCCGGTAAAGTGACCCCAGAATTTACCAGTTAAGAGGGGTATATTTTGGTTTTTGGGGGGTAATGGGGGGTATTAGGGTGGTCGTCGCGTGAAAAGAAAACCCTAGGACCTAACCCTAATCCCTAACAGTACTTTTACAGTCTGTTAGCTGGTAAATTCTGGGGTCACTGTACCGGCCCTTGCTCGGACCTACCCGAAGCGGAGGTCCACGTCGGGGGTGTCGAGGGGCCCGCGCAGCCCCTGGCCGCCCACTAGCGGACCCCAGGTGAACGGCCCCGCGCTCAGGTCTAGGAACGAGGCGCGCGCGGTGCCCACGTACAGGTCAGTCAGGCAGTCCTCCTCGTTGTAGCGGCGCAAGTTGAAATTGAAAGCAAAACTTGAAAGCAGTTCAACATATTTTAGCTTCAAGCGCTTTGTTTCAGGCGCTTTCAACTTGGGTTTGATGGTGTCAACCTGCACCACCCTACCTCGTGCTTGCGTTCCCCAGCCCCTCCGGCCCCGTCCCCGCCAGCCTGCCCTGCCACCGCCCCAACCCCGCCCTCCAGCGCCGCCGCCGCTCAGGGTCCCGCGCTCATTATCCTGTCGGCTCTCAAACGTGCAATCTGTCGCTTGTCATTGGTCATTTAGTCCCGTTCCTTCCCGTTCCACAGTTTCAGTTCCTAGTTCCTTTGGGATAGCTTAGCACCTTGGAAGCACCAAGTGAAGCCGCCCAGGTTTAGGGTTTAGGGTTTAAGGTTTAGGGTTTGGGGTTCAGGGTTTAGGGATTAGGGTCTAGGGGTTTGCGGCCCTGCCTGGAGGCGCTTGGCGGCGCCGGGGTCGGTACCCGTCATGACCGAGATGGCCTCGGCGGACAGCGTGCCGTCCAGGGCGCGGGCCGCGCGCGCGCTCTCGAGCGTGCCGCGCAGCTTGGCGGCCCACTCGCCGCCCTCATACCAGGGGCTTACACTCGTTCACTTTTCAGCTCAACTTGAGCGCATTTTATGGGATAAGGGGTGCGCGGATGGGTTGTGAAGCCCATGTTAAGGCGGTACTATGGGGTGTTTAGAGGACGTAGGGTATTTTTGTGTGTCAGACACCGCTGAAGTTGAGCTGAAAAGTGGACGAGTGTAATCCCCTGCCTCGTACGCCATGTCGTTGAGCGCGAACTTTTTGGTGGGGCGCCGGAAGTAGTCGGCGTAGCTCGACGCGGCGGGTTTCTGTCAATAGAGTGCATCGAGTTTATCATGCACGCCACGTCATCAGATGTCAGTGAATGGGGGTCTAAAGCATACATATGATATGGCAAAGTGCGTCAAAGCGTTACAAGCAAAAGCAAAAAGCATGGACCAATCACAGGCTCGGATCGGACCTGATCCGCCCCGATCCGAGCCTGTGATTGGTCCATGCTTTTGCTTTTGCTTCACTTTGTAAAACTTTGAAGCTCTTTGTGTTAAATAGTGTATGACCTGTGGAGCATTTTGGGATTTTCTGCCCATGGTGTAAAATGTGTGACACTGTTCCCAAAGTATTTTACCGTGTGGGCCGTCGTGTGGATGGTGTGAGGACGCATGAGAAACGTTCCACATATTCGGTTGTATGGGCATGTGGTGTGATGGTGTATGCATGCTTGTCCCAACCTCGGCGGCCGCGGGCAGGGGCGGGCGGGGCTTGGGGCCTCCGCGACGCCGAGCCTCAAGTCAGGGCCAGGCTACGTCCGAGCAAGGGCGGGTAAGGTGAGCCCAGAATTTACGAGTTAACAGACTGTCAAAGTGCTTTAGGGTTTAGGGTCCAGGCATTAGGGTTTCATTTTCACGAGACGACCCCCCTATACCCCCCAAATACCTCCCTCAAATCAAAACATACCCCTATTGATCGGTAAATTATGGGGTCACTTCACCGGCCCTTGCTCGGACCTATAGGAGGACATTGTACTCAACACACCAGGTTTCACAACGTGGCAGAGGAAGTGGCCGGGTGCATGATGACATGATGTGCGCTGACTCAATGAACGAACGTGGTTCCGAGCTTGGCGGATAGACGTGACAAGCGTCACTCACTATCCATACCCCATACAGACTGATCCCTACCTCGCGCATCAACGCACTGCGCTGCGGCCGCAATGTAGGGTCCAGCATAAATCGCTCAGAGGGTCCGTCAACACACTTGCCAGCCCTCGCTCCTATAATTGGATGCCGCCCGCCCGATGTGTGCAGCTTTCGGTGCGGGGCGGGTAGGTCCGAGCAAGGGCCGGTAAAGTGACCCAATAATTTACCAGTGAAGAGGGGTATATTTTGATTTTAGGGGGGTACTAGGGGCTTATTAGTGGGGTCGTCTCGTGACAATAAACCCCTAAGACCTAGATCCTAAACCCTAAAGTACGTTTAAAGTCTATTTTAAACTGGTAAATTCTAGGGACACTTTACTGGCCCTTGCTCGGACCTAGCGGGGCGGGGCCCCACCGCAGCTGGGTCATCTCGGCGGCGCTAAACCCCTCGCGGTATCCGTAGCGCCCCGCCAGCAGGTTCTTGCGCGGGTTCAGAATGACCAGGGTGTAACTGCGCAGGTTGAAGTTGTAACCAAACATTGAAAGCAGTTCATCATATTCCGGTTTCAAGCGCTTAGTTCCGGGCGCTTTCAACGTGGGTTTGATAGGGTCAACCTGCACCCCCCTACCAGGGTGTACGAGTCCAGCAGCTCCAGCTCCTCCACCAGCGAGCAGGGGCTTACACTCGTTCACGTTAGAGCTCAACTTGAGCAACTCCACGACACTTCATGAGTTAAGTTGGGTTACACGGTGCACAGAAGAGCTCAAGTTGAGCTGAAATGAGAACGAGTGTAAGCCCCTGCCAGCGAGTCCACGATCATTGACATGACCCGCGCGTCCACGTTGTAGCGGCACAAGTTTAATTTGAAAGCAAATTTTGAAAGCGGTTCACCATATTTCAGCTTCAAGCGCTTATTTCCAGGCGGTTTCAACTTGGGTTTCATAGGGTCAACCTGCACCGCCTTACCACGTGGTATAGCACGGGGGAGTCAACGTCCGGCGGCGGGCCCCGCGGCTCGCCCTCCAGCCCGGGCTTCACCTTTTCATTGGATGACGCGTTGGCGCTAATCAGGGTCTGGCCAATGAATTCCATTGGCTCAAATTAGGCGTATGTGAGTTGTTTCACCTTGGACCGTTCATCGGATGACGCGTTGGCGCTGATCAGGGTCTGGCCAATCGATACCATTGGCTCAAACTGGCTACATGAGAGTTGTTTAAGGTGTGGAGCCTCCCGGAAAAGAGCTCAAGTCGAGTCGAGAAGTGAAGGAGCGGCCAGGCCCTCGAGGGCGGCAACGCGTAGGGTTTAGGGTGTAGGGTTTAGGGTTTAGGGTTCAGGGTTGAGGGCGGCGGCGGCAGTGGTGTTTGCAGGCGCACTATGAGCAGACAGTGCGTGAGTGAGAGGCGAGGGCGGCCCTACCGCTGATGGGTCGGCTGAAGATCTCGATGGCCTCCTCGAAGGGGCTTACACCCGTCCACTTTTCAGCTCAGGTTAAGCGGCTTCGAAGTGATAGGGGGTGCGTTTAGGGGTTGTTTAGAGGGTGTCACAGGGTGTTGAGGGTGTTAAGGAATGTTCAGGGTGTGTTTTTGTGTCAGAATCGGCTCAAGTTGAGCTGAAAAGTGAACGAGTGTAAGCCCCTGCCTCCTCGAAGATGTCGAGCACCTTGGGGCCCACCTCCACCACGTGGCAGGAGAAGTTAAAGTGCGCGTACGACAGAGTTGGGACCTCGCTGAAGTCCGGGTTGGAGTCGAACATGTCGTGCTCGTGCCCGTGCCCAGGGGCTTACACTCGTTCACTTTTCAGCTCAACCTGAGCCTTTTCTGACACCAAATACACCCTAAACACCCCGGAATACCCCGTAAGACCTCCTAAACTACCCGGAACTACCCCTAAATGCACCCCCTATTCCACAGAAAGCGCTTACGTTGAGCTGAAAAGTGGACGAGTGTACGCCCCTGCCCGTGCCCGCCGCCGGCGTGCCCGCCCTTGCCCTTGCCGCCGCCGCCACCGCCCGTGCCGTGCCCGCTGCCGCCGCGCCCCGAGTCGCCGTAGTCGGGTGTGGGCGGGTGCCGCCCGTGCACCAGGGGCTCACACTCGTCCACTTCTCAGCTCAACTTAATCGCTTTCTGCGGGATAGGGGGTACATTTAGGGGTTGTCTAGGGGGTGTGTAGGGTGTGTTAAGGGGTAACATGGGGTGTCGAGGGTGTATTTTGTGTCACAAACCGCTTAAGTTGAGCTGAAAAGTGGACGAGCGTAAGCCCCTGCCGTGCAGCTGCTCCACCGGCACCCGCGTGTGCTGCAGCACGTGGTCCATGTGCTCGAACCATCGAATGAGCTCCTCGCGCTCCAGCTTGTAGCGCCGCAACTTGAATTTGAAACCAAAATCTGAAAGCAGTTCCTCAAATTTTAGTTTCAAACGCTCGGTTCCAGGCGCTTTCTACTTGGGTTTGATAGGGTCAACATGCACCGCCCTACCAGGTGCAGCCCGCGCTGGCCGTCGCCGTCGAAGCCCACGATGTAGCGGCGCAAGTTGAATTTGAAAGCAAACCTTGAAAGCAGTTCGTCATATTCCAGTTTCAAGCGCTTATTTACAGGCGCTTTCAACGTGGGTTTGATAGGGTCAACCTGCACCGCCCTACCACGAACACAAAGTTGACGGGCACCGGCACGTGGATCGACTCCACCGCGTTCAGCCCCAGGTACGACGCGATCGTGCCTGCGCCGTGCGGGGGATACGCGCGGGGAGGCGGTGAGCGCCGGTGCGGTATGCGGCAGACCCTTGTCATGACGTCGTGAGTGTGAGCACCGGTACTTAAAGGGCCTCACTCTTGACATGCCGTCGGGGGTGCGGGGTGGTGGCGAGCACCGGTACACTGTGCAGCAGACCCTCGATATGACGTCGTGAGCACTGGTACGCTATCGGCTGGGGGGCGTTCTTTCGGTGAGGTGCTTTATACTCGCATAAAGATCGGGCGAGGTTCGATTGTGAGCTGGGTGACTGGGTTTCCGGGCGCGGCTTGTGCTCACCCGCGTGGAGGTACAGCTGGCGCTCGGCTTCCGTGCGGCGCAGGTTCTCCACCCGGCTAGGACCGCCGTCCCTCTTGCCCCCTGGCCGCGTCGCGCAGGGCCGTAGCACGAGTCGCCGTGGTATCTCAGATGGCTTCTCAACTGCAGCCTCTTCGAGGTTCCAAGCGGGGATGACTGGAGCGGTCTTAAGGACACAACCGCAGCTACCACAGCCTCCACGGCTACCACAGCTGCGCACAACGTTCTCAACGGGCGCGACGGCTGCTTCGACCCGACGTACCCCCGCTTGGCTGCCACAAGCAAGCTGGAGACAGGTGGCTACGAGGGTGCATCACCTTCTCGCGATGGTTGGACCTCCTTATTTTTTACCGCACCACACCCGGGGCTTGGGACATTGCTCGGAGGGATGTGGCGGGTGGCAGTTGCTGCGCAGGTTGGGGGCGGCTCGTCAGGCCCTACCGGCGCGCCGGTGATGTCATCGTCGGCGAGGATGTCGGCGTCAAAGGTAAGCGGGTTTTCGCCCTGGTTGAAAAAGGAGGGCACATTGCTGCCGAAGCGCGGGCCGCTCTTGTGCTTCGCGCTGTGCGCGGGGTCCTCAGTTCCCTCGGTGCCCGCCGCCGCCGCGAGCACCGCCACGGCCACCACCGCGAACGCCACGGAGCGCCTCATCCTCTCGCCGCTCCCGTAGCGCAGTGTAAGACCGCTCGGTACTGCGGAGACGCGTGTCAGAAAGCCGACTGGACAACGGGTGGGCACAAATTGACGTGCGGCACATTTACAGACACGTCGAGATGAGAGGAAACATAAAAGTGGTTTTGTGTCAGGTCATCCATCACCGCAATGCTGACAAGCTCTCTGCTCGCTGGTCATTCAACTCAACTGGCAGCCTCGTAATTAAAATTCGTACTTTCGTAATTTGTCTGTTGCATGAGTGCGCGGCGGCTGCGAACGGTCCACTCAATCCACCGGTCAATAGATTGGGGCCTGGCACTTCGAAGGTGATATTCTGGAAACCAGGCAAGTGTTTGGTGGCCCAACGAAATTCCACTATTAGTGGAATTTCACTGTTTCCACATTATTTCACCAGGACACGGAATAATGTTTCACACGATCTTTTTGAGATATTTCACCGCTTTGTCACGCGCTT
>Ga0307489_10000495_pt1 | contig 24057 bp, 20 predicted proteins | sample SB12metaG_FD_202247 | JGI IMG/M metagenome (GOLD analysis project Ga0307489, IMG submission 202247) | Sea-ice brine microbial communities from Beaufort Sea near Barrow, Alaska, United States - SB 1.2 | ecosystem: Environmental > Aquatic > Marine > Coastal | place: USA: Alaska | collected... | reverse complement strand
CCGGTCTAGCCGAAAAGCGTCTCACCCGTTCGCTGCTAAGCACCTTTGCTGATGAGTTGGGCAAAGATTAATGCCTTGCCACCTTAGATCCGGCAGATAATGGGGATGCTGTATTAGTGTCACTCTAGTGTTATGTTTGTGGAATAGGCCATTGTTTGTTTAACAGTACGCCAGCACACTACGTTAGGCGCCCGTGGAGAATCAGTTTTCATGTGCAATGGTAGCTAAGGCATTCGCGGTTTGGGGTATTCTGATACTGGCCATCGCAAATGGTGCTTTTTGTGGATCGGTACGGATCCCTTTGTTTGGCTTGGCTACTGGCCTGTTGTACTAATAGTCACCGCGTTAGCACCTTATATCGCAGCTAAAATCAAGACGTACTCATAAGCGCCGGTTTACAACCTTCAACAACAGCTTCGTGTCATGATGCTATTGATTAATGTTTTCCTGGGTGTTGATCATACCCAGTTAATCGCCCATCCGGGGTAGGGATACATCATTTGCGGGGCTACCGGTATTGGATTAGCGGTACTAAAAAAGTTTTTTGTGATACTTGATATGGACATCACAAACCTAATAAGGTGTTCAGGGGTGCTGAACACCTTATTAGGTGCTGCTCACGTAAGTTTTGGGCATTAAAGCACACGATACTGGCCGTAATGGGTATAAGTGATGGGCTGAAGCTCATATTTAGGCTGTAAAAACGACACCAGATTAATTAATTCGGTCACTGTCATCACATCATTAAAGACTTTCATTTTTGATTTGCCAGCCAAATCGGATACATCGCTTTCATAGGGGGCTCTTGGCGCCAGTTTATGAGAAGGATTAATAATGGAGGTAACCAGCTCGGCATAGGTTTTTACTCTGGCTGAACGGCCACCCAGTTTAACGGGTGGGTCAAAGACTTTCACCCCGTCAGTACCTTCATAGTTATTTAGCTGGTGGCAGAGCTGACATTCATATTTAATAAATACCTGTTCACCCATAGCCTCGCTTCCTTTTGGCAGGCTAAATCCTCTGGGTGAATCGGGCCCAAAAGAGCAACCACTAAAGGCTGCAACCATTGCTGCTAAACAGACCAACATAATCTTATTCATTATTATTCCTTGCTAGTAATCCATAGATCTTACGATAACGGATCAGCAGAAAAAATAAATCCACAACGGGGGGCTTTATTGATAGAGATCAAGGGGAGTAGATAAATATTTTAATTAGGTGGTCAATGGTAGGTGCTTGGAGGGTCAAGCACTTGGCAGCGCGGCCAGCTAAATTAGCCCACAGCCAGCCACACTCCTACCGCTATTAGCAAACTGCCGGCAATACGGTTCATCCAGCGAATATTGTCGCCGGTATTTAAAAATACTCTTAAGCTTTTGCCACCCGCAGCATAAGCTAACATACAGCCAAATTCACTGAGCATTATAATGCCTACCAGTACCGCCATTTGCGGCGCCATGGGTTTACTGACACTGATAAAAGGGGGCAATAACGAAACCATAAAGGCCCAACCTTTGGGATTAGCCACGGCTGTGATAAAACCCTGGGATACCAATTGTATATTACTGGCTTGGAGTGTACTGGTTTGCCCCGTGGTGATATGACCTTTTGCCCGCCACATGTTCATGCCCAAGTAGGCCAGATAGAGGCCTCCGAGCCACTTAAACAGGGTAAATACACTGGGGTAGTTAAGCATAATACTGGCGACCCCCATTACAGCAGCAATAGCCACTAAGGCAACGCCTGTCATTTCGCCCAACATCATCCATAGGGTGCGCCGCACACCTATGCTCATACCCAGTGTCATGGCCAATGTCATGCACATACCGGGTGTGATTGAGACCAATAAAAAGGTGGGAATGAAAACCGCAAGCAAGGTGAAATCAGGCATAGTAAGCTGCATAAAAAATAATAGGCCCCCAGTGTACTGTTATTTGCCTGTTTTGCGAATCTCCAGGAGATGTTTATCAGCAGGTTTTGGTTGGTATAACAGGTTGTTTATAAAACCAGCCAATATCGCTGCTGCTTCAAGGAAGACGGGGTTATATTGATAGACGTCGGGTCTTCCTCATGTTGGGAAAATGTGAGGTCTAATTTCTTACACACGGACCAACCAGGCCCCGATTAACGCACTATCTTAGTGCAATTATGGCCAATTCAGGGGTTGACACCCTGTGTTGTTGAGAAAAAATAGGTAATTTGTCGTGGGCAGGCTAAGCTGCGCAAAAAAAGTGACATTGTATTATTAAAGTTTGTTATTCACGCAAGTGCCAACAGTAAGTTAACCAAATTGCACCTGTGGGGCTCAAAAATCGTATTTATGGCCCATAAATTGCCAGATACCTGGCATCGTACTGGTTCCTTAAATTGTCATAATTTAGAGGTAAACCGTTTATCCGGATGACCGTTATTTTTTCATCATCCCATACATTCTATATTCAACAAGAGTTTTGACATGCAAAGTATCGATTTACGTAACAACCTTGATCACTACTACCGCCAGGTAAAGTCAATCATTGTCGACAAGCAGCATCCAATCAGCGGATTACTCCCCGCCAGTACCGCAGTAACTGTGCACGGCGATTATCAGGATGCCTGGGTACGGGACAACGTTTACAGCATTCTCGCTGTTTGGGGCTTAGCGCTGGCCTATCGTAATCTGGACGACGACCAAGGCCGGGGATTTGAATTACAACAGCGCACCATCAAATTAATGCGCGGTTTATTAAGCTCCATGATGGCCCAATCGGCTAAGGTGGAAGAATTTAAGAAAACCCGTAATCCCCATGATGCACTGCACGCCAAATACGACACTATTACAGGTGCTAATGTGGTGGGTGATCTGGAGTGGGGGCACCTGCAAATCGATGCCACATCGGTGTTTCTGTTAACCCTGACCCAGATGATAACCTCAGGTCTGGAAGTGATCTGGACTCAGGAAGAAGTGTGTTTTGTACAAAATCTGGTGTATTACATCGAACGGGCCTACCACACCCCCGACTATGGTATTTGGGAGCGCGGAGCCAAATCAAATAGTGGTAGTGTGGAGCTAAACGCCAGCTCGTTGGGCATGGCAAAAGCCGCGCTGGAGGCTTTATCGGGTTTTAATCTGTTTGGTGCCAAAGGCTCGCAAAATACGGTTATTCATGTGGCCCCAGACAACATTGCCCAGGCCAGTATCACCCTTAGCGCCATGTTACCCAGAGAGTCCAATACCAAGGAAATCGATGCGGCGCTGTTAAGTGTTGTAGGATTCCCCGCCTTCGCGGTTCAGGATCAGGCATTGTCCCATAAGGTTCGCAATGAAATTATTAGCAAGCTCGAAGGCCGTTATGGCTTAAAACGCTTCTTGCGTGACGGTCATCAAACGGTGCTGGAAGATGAAGGGCGCCTGCATTATGAAGAACAAGAACTTAAACAGTTTGAACATATTGAATCCGAATGGCCGTTGTTTTATGCCTATTTGTACCTGGATGCTATTTTTCGCGATGATGCCCCGCAGATAAAACACTATCGCCAGCGCCTAGACAGTGTGCTGGTGGAGCAAAACGGCTTTAAACTGTTACCTGAACTGTATTTTGTGCCACAGGAGTCTATTGAACTGGAACGGCAAAATCCTCAATCACAGGATAGATTGCCCAATGAAAACGTGCCGCTGGTATGGGCCCAAAGCCTGTATTTGCTTGGGGCGATGCTCGAAGATGGATTACTGCGCCCAGGGGACCTCGATCCCCTGGGCCGACGCCACGTCAAGCAAGCCAAACGGCCCGTGGTGCAACTGATATTTCTAGCCGAAGACAAGGCCCTGCAAGAAGAAATGGCAGCTCATGGCGTAGCCACCGAAACCCTTGACGATATTGCACCGGTTAAGGTTTATCGCCCACAAGATATTGCCGCTGTGCATGGCCAAGTTGGTCGTTGTGACAGCCTGGGGTTAACCGGGCGTATCCCCCGGACATTAAAAAGCCTGATGACCAGCCGGGTCTATATGTTGGGTAAGCAACGTGCAGTGTGTTTATCACCTTATTTTATGCAACAGGAATTTTTTATCAGCTACGATATCGATCTGCTGGTGCAACGCTTTCAAAGTGAACTGAGCTATTTACACAGAAACTGGACGGAAGTTGGCCGCCCGACTGTGACAGTATTGTTAACCCACAATTTATTGAATGCGGATCGTACTTCCTTCTTCGAGCTGATGGAGCAGATTGCCAGTGGCGAAGTAGCGGGCATACCTGTCAAACACGGCCGTATGGCCCAGCTCACTGCCACTGCCGCTATTGAACGTATCGATGAACTGCATGATCTAACCCTGCCCGATGAGCCCCTGGCCAGTTTATTGTCTCAGCCCAAGCTATTGGCCGTCACCGGTAAACACTTGCCATTGACGCCAAACGAGGAATTGGCTATTGATCTGCAAAGTAATGAGAATGTGTTGGTCCAACAGTTAGTTCACGCCGATAATCTCTATTTACAAATTGCCTTACTGGCAGCCCTGGCCAAAAAACGAGATATAGATACGGCTATAACCTTAGGGGATGAAAATCACAGTATTCGTGAATTGCTCGAAGAAGTGTATTCCCAGGCAGGTCGCTTACGTTTGTGGACAATCTTGCGCAATGTGTCCGGTTTGCTCAATAAAGTCGATAGTCATTTAAGTCTGGCAGTGAGTGCCATGTTAGTGGCGCAAAAATATATTCAGGTGGGCCTATCCTACACTGGCGATTCGTTGATATCCAAGCCACTGAATGATGAGGAGTTAATGGCAAAAATTCATAATTATTGCCGGGAAGATGTCAGAGACAAGATCCTGACCCAAGAAGTACTGTTATGTTTAGGCGTGCTGATCAGAGCCCGTCCGAAGCTCTTTAGCGAATTGCTGACCATAAGGGTCAGCCATTTGATTATCTTGTTAACCAGCCAACTGGCCCGGGATCAACACACCACCCCGGATCAAGCCTACGAAAGCTTAATGGATATGCCTCCTTCTGTGATCAAAAACAGATTAGAAGCCGTTTTGGAAGAGTATCAAGCCCTGGTTGACCTACCACAAAAATTGGAACAACTGCATGCTCAAGACAGCTCAGGAAAGCTCGAATGGCAGCAAGATCTGGGTCTGGAGCAACTGACTACCCCCAAAGAAGGCTGGCTGGTATGGCGTCAACATCAAGGTACCATCGATAGACGCACTGAACTGTTTAACGGACAAATATGGCACATTTTACACCATACTCCGGCGCTGGTGATCGGTAACAAAATGGACAAACGAAACCGTATCAACAGTGATTCGGTGCTAAGTGACATGACTAAGGGCGAAGCTTCGTTTGCTCTGCTGGTTGCCCATATGTTGAACAATATCCAGGCAGCAGAATACCGCCAGTTAACCATAGAAACCCTCAGCGCCCTGGCCAGTTTCTTTCAACAAAACCCGACCCTGATGATAGATGAGGCGATTGTGGTGGATGTCACTATAGGTCATGCTGTGAATCTTGCCTATTTGGAGCAACATCCACACAGAGATGAAAATTACAGCGAGTTTAAGAGCCATGCATGGGAAAGTTTTTATGCCCGCTCTCCCCTGGAAACCACTGTTTTTCTGATTTGTGCTTTGCGTAAACTGTTAACCCTAAGGGCGCCGGAAATGATTACCGCGCAACAGGAGTATGGGGGCGTTATCGGCTAATATCTCCTGATAATGTGATGCCGTAACCTTTTTACTGGCCATCCAACCTTCGCCCGTTAAGCCTTGGCTTGACTGGCAGAGGTTGCAGGTTATTTGTTATGGGTTGTTGAGCGTCTGCCTAGCAGTATTGATCACCGTAGTTTACTTGCTCAGGTTAAGGGTAAATAATTGTTGTTTAATCTTTTTATTCAGTTTGTTTTGCTTGCAGCACAGCTAATACTTTAGCCCTGTCTGCCTGGCACTCATAAGCCTTGTATTCAACCGCCGATGCCAGGCTTGTTTACCGTCACTACTATTGATGTCGTATAAATCCACCTGTTGGTAACTTTAGCCCACAGGTGAGGTGTTTATAGCATTCCATCCTAATTATTGCCCAAACTAACCCAGTCTCTAGAGCAAATAATCTTGATCCATGGGGTACGCAGGGCATCAGAGATGGCCTATTAACAATAGATTGAAATGGAATTGCCAAATAACCCATATTTCGGTGGTCTGCTGCAAGACACACTGCTTTACTATCCTACCTTTACCCGTGAGAAATATGAATACAATAGCCTTATCAAAGGCGAATTATTGATTTTTAGCTGTCTAATACCAATCCATTTTGGTAAGTGATCGCTCAGCGAGAATTCAGACGGGCTTAATCAAGGCGCTTGAATGAAGTAATAGTGGTGTTCTTTCTAGTTCGAGCAACGCAGAGTAAGCGAGTTTAAAACTCGCCCAAAGGGAATGCACCAGCGACTTTAGCTCTGCGTTTTCGCTATTTGCAAGGAACGACCATTGCTTAGTTATATCTTTATGTTTCTCCACTATTCCCATTATTTTACTGTCAACCATCACTTTTTAGTGTCAGTCACCGATGCGGGGTTTGTTGCGCAGGCAAGCAAAACTATCTGGTCGGGAATCTTGGGCAAAGTGCGAGGTGTTTAGCGCTATCCATCACTAGTGATACTAACCAAGACAAATAAAAACGACGCATAAATACGATTTTGATGAACAAAGTGTCAAATGGCTTGGGTCTTTGTTGGCAGGCTCAACGGCGCGAAGTTTGGTGCCTATGTCTTGTTACGTTGGTAAATAAAGTTAACGAAACTTTTGTCTAATATACACCTTGAACTATCGAATGGTAGTATGAATTGTAGTCAACAATAGACAGTGAGCGTTAATAGTTGACGGAGCTATGTAAAATTTTTGCAGATCACCTTGTATCCATAATTGATAAATATCCAGCGGATAACATATTGTTCCTGCTGATGATCCAGATGAGGCCATCTGAATATAACACTTTCAAAGCTCCTCGATCCGAAAAAGTGGCCTGCTAAAATAGCAGAAACTGTTTAATTTTATATATAGATTACTTATCTAAACGTCCTTAAAAGTAGATAGTCATTTGAGATGAGTAAAGGCACCAATTGTGATGGGATTATCTGTTTTTATTGATCGGATAATGAAATTTATATGAAATTTTTTTTCATAAAAAAGTTAGCCAGGATAGAATTATGGCAAAACATAATAGCTTAAGTAATATGCTACCTCCAGGAATTATCAGTTTAATAGCGTTAATAATTATGGCGCTCAGTGATCATGTTATGTTTTTGGTTATTGTTTTTGGCCTGATAATGGTCGAATTTTATTTTGGTAATTTAAAGAATAAGACACTGACTGCAACCAATAAAAAAAATGATGAATTAACATTAAAGATTTCTATGTTAGAAGAAAAAATTCAAAAAGACCAAATTTCAATTGAGTCATTAAAATCTATTGGTACACATTTTCTACCTATTTGGAATCATCAGATAAATGATTGCATTAAAATATCTACACATGAAATGAATGAACTCTCGGATCAATTTATTGGTATGGTTAATGATTTGAATATTATAGTGAGTGACCGTGATGTTGTTAATTTACTATCGACAACAAAAATAAAAGATCGTTTAGACATTGTTTCTCAAACCTTAAATCAGCTAATCGACATGAGAATTAAATCCCCAGAGCAAATATTTGAACTTTCTAGTTTTACTGAAAATTTAAAGAGTATGGCTCGTGATGTGGGAAATATTGCCGCTCAAACCAATCTTTTAGCCCTTAATGCTGCAATTGAGGCGGCTAGAGCCGGGGATGCAGGTCTGGGATTTGCTGTGGTCGCTGATGAAGTACGCAATCTAGCCAACAGTTCAGGTGAAATAGCCGATAAAATTATTACTACTGTGATTAATGTTAGTGAACAGTATAATAATTTATCACAAAACTTTAGTATTGATGGTGATACTGGAAATAAACTTGCTGTGACTGCTAATGAGAATATAAAAGCCGTTATTATTCAATATAATGAAACTAAAGCGGCGGGTGATAAAGATGCAAAAAAATTGGAATGTTTATCTTTAGAAGTTCGAAAGAAAATAGAATGTGCGTTAGTTTCCATTCAATTTCAAGATAGGGTTTCACAAATTTTGGATCATGTTAGAAAAAACTTATTTCAATTAACTGAAAAAATCATGGAACCTGAAAATCTTAATGTTCCGAAGTTATTAGATCAAATGGCGCAAAATTATACAACGAAAAGTGAACGAGATTTTCATCAAGAATTCACTCATCAAGCAGCTAATGATAGTACTGTAAAAACGTTAAATGATGGCGAAGTTATATTTTTTTAAAGGAAAAATAAAATATGTCAAAAACCATACTTATTGTTGATGATTCAGCTTCAGTGAGAAGTGTCGTCGTTATTGCCTTAAGGGGAGCCGGTTATGATGTTATCGAAAGTTGTGATGGCCAAGATGCCTTGGGTAAGCTAACAGGTCAAAAAGTACATTTGATAGTCAGTGATGTCAACATGCCTATTATGGACGGTATTACATTTGTAAAAGAGGTTAAAAAACTACCAGGTTATAAATTTACTCCCATATGCATGTTAACTACTGAAGCCGGGCAAAAAAAGATTCAAGAAGGTAAAGACGCTGGTGCTAAAGCATGGATCGTAAAACCTTTTCAACCTCCTAAGTTATTAGATGTCGTTACGAAATTAATTCCATAAAAATAAATTTAAGCCCGAAAAGTTTTTAACAATTAACAACCTGACTACCCGTATTAATCAGTCACGGTTAGATTTTATATTTAAATTATTATTAAAGGATTCAGCTTATGGAAAAATAAAGTTTAGTTTGCCACGGAGATAATTTATTTGAATTTATGAAATGCTGTGGTGCAGAAATAAAGTGTTACAAGCGATATTGAATATGTGTTTATCAGTAAGGTATGTGTTTCCAGTATATGGTAATAGACCTATTCCCAGTTTAAACGCTAAAGGTTGTTGTAATCTAGGTCGTGTCGTCATCAGCCATACATTTTTACCAGTACGTACTTACCTTTAACAAGGTATTTTATGATAATAAATTTGTTACCCCAATTCACGAATTAAGTCTTTAGCGATGGAAATAAAATATTTAATGGGTAATGTCTACTGAGTAGACAAGACGTTAGGGCTAGGCACGACTGGTAAGATAATATTTATCTCAGACTTTGCGTTGAGTTAGCAAGGCCAGCCAGTACGGATGACATTTGGGTAGTAAAAGGGTGTAAATACCGGCTAACGTCATAAGCAATAGGTTTACCAAAAAATAAATTAGGAATTAAAATGCCTCTTAAAATAGTTCATGACATTAAAGTTAATGGGTTATGTAAAGTGACTATTGATGATGATATGACAATTTATTCGATTAAAGAGCTTAAAGATGGCTTAAGTGAAATAATTGATATTTTTCAAGAAATTGATCTTGATTTAAGTGCCGTTAAAGAAATTGACACCACAGGAATTCAATTGTTATTAGCTTTAAAACGTGAGCTTATCTCAAAAGATAAAAAACTTAAAATATCTTCAGCAAGTGCAGTGATTATTAAATTGATGGAAGATTACAGCGTTAATAATATTTTAAATAAAGAAGATAACATATGAGCGATCAGGGTTTGCAAGTGTTTTCTGATGAGGCGGATGATTTATTACAGATTGCTGAGAAAGCATTACTTAACTTAAATGATTTAAGTAATAAAGCGGAAGTTACAGAAGGGATTAACGATCTATTTCGTACGTTTCATACTATTAAAGGGGCTGCGGGACTTTTTGGCTTACACAGTATTGTTGAATTTACTCATGTAGTTGAAAGTGTATTAGTTGATATCAGGGAAAGTAATCTTTGTCTTAATGAAGAACTGGTCTCACTATTCTTATTAAGTCGCGATCATTTGGAAGTTTTAGTTAAAAATGCTTTACATGGTGTGGTCAGTATCACAGGAGAAATTAAAAAAGCAGATGACGGACTTATAGTTCGTTTAAATCAATATTTAAGTATTGAACCTGGTCTGGATAATACAACAGCCCCTATTAGTGAAGACGCTGGACCGAAAGGCAGCGACGAGGTTGTAAGTGATAATTGGCATATATCATTGCGCTATGGCGTTAATGTTTTACGTAATGGTATGGATCCCGCATCATTCATCGCTTACCTCAATAAAATAGGTGAACTAAAGAGTGTTTTCGTAATAGATGATGGAATACCTGTTTGGTCAGAATTCAACGCTGAGAACTGTCACTTAGGTTTTGAAATCGAGTTATTTGGTCCTGGTAGCAACAAAGAAGAGATAGAGGATGTATTCGAATTTGTAAAAGATGATTGCAAAATTTGTATTTTTCCACCTCATAGCCACATCAATGATTATATACAATTTATTAAACAATTACCCGAAAAAAATCTGCGTATTGGCGATATCCTGGTTGCCTGCGGTGCACTAACACCTTTGGAAAAAGATGCTGTTTTAAATCTTCAATATGTGATGAATGATGATGCCGTACTCATTAATAAAAGCACATTAATCTATCCCTCAAGTCACATTTGTGTTGAACAAAATGTGGCAAATAAAGCCGTGGTTGATGCGACTGTTACAAAGCAAAACGTAAACAGAAAAAGTTGTAGCAATAACCAACAAACACTTCGTGTTAACGCAGGTAAGCTTGAAAGCCTGGTTAACTTAGTAGGCGAGCTCGTTATTGGCTCTGCAAATGCCGAACTACATGCAACTCGACTTGCTGATTCAAAGATGAATGAAGCAATGGAAAATTTATTACGTTTAGTTGAAGAAGTGCGTGACACAGCATTGGGTTTACGCATGATCCCCATAGGTGAAATTTTTTCTCGATTTAACCGTGTTGTACGTGAAGTTAGTCGCGACCTTGGAAAGAATATTGACCTTCATATTAGCGGTGAAGATACTGAATTGGATAAAACCCTAATAGAAAAAATTGGCGACCCATTAATGCATTTGGTTAGAAATTCTATTGACCATGGTATTGAATTACCTGAAGAACGTCTGGCTCTGGGTAAACCATCTAATGGGACACTAAACTTAGATGCTTTTCATGAATCCGGTAGTATTGTTATACGTATAAAAGATGATGGACGAGGCCTACAAAAAGAAAATATAATAAATAAAGCTCTTGAAAAAGGATTAATTCAACCAGACCAGAAATTAACTGATCAAGAAATATACCAGTTAATTTTCACTCCTGGTTTCTCTACTGCAGAACAAGTCAATAATTTATCAGGTCGCGGTGTTGGCATGGATGTGGTGCGGACAAACATCGAATCATTACGTGGTACGATTGAATTAACCAGTGAAGTAGATATAGGCAGTAGTATAACTATTCGGTTACCACTGACACTGGCGATAATCGATGGTTTCCAAATACGTGTAGGTGATGGAAAATATATTGTGCCACTGTCAATGATTGATGAGTGTCTTGAATTAGATAAAGCACTTCGGGGCGAAAATAAAGGCGATAATTATGTGCATTTACGGGGAGAAATACTTCCATTTATGTATTTAAGTGAATTATTTGGTGAACAAAGAAATGAATGTGAGGGGCATAGGGACGATATTGTTGTCGTGCAGCACGCGGGTAAAAAAGCGGGTTTTGTCGTTGATGAATTATTAGGTGAACACCAAACTGTTATCAAGCCACTCGGTGATATATTTAAAAACTTGAAAGGGATCAGTGGTGCAACCATTCTAGGCAGTGGTGAAGTTGCGATGGTAATAGACACACCTGCAATTATTAATATGGTTATCAATGCTGGAAAAAATAAATTTACTACTTCTAATACTGTGATTTAAGTAACAAAATAGGTAGATAAAGAAATGCAAGAAGAAATGTTGAACATAAAAAATATTGACGATTTAATACTGATTCAACAATATTTAACGTTTCAGATGAATGGTACATCATATGGTCTTGAAATAATAAATATTAAAGAAATTATTAAATTTAGAGATTTGACGGAAGTACCGACGACACCTGATTTTATTTTAGGAGTGATTAATCTTCGTGGTAGGGTTGTTCCCGTGATTGATTTAGGACTTCATTTTGTTGGGAAACCAGTAATACCCACAAAGCGGACCAGTATTATTATTTATGAAATTAAAGTAAGTGATTGTGATCTAGAAATTGGGATTACAGTCGATATAGTAAATGAAGTAATTGATATTAACACTAATGATATTGAGCCTAGCCCTTTTTTTGGCAATAAAATAAATACTAAATTTATCAGCGGAATGGCAAAAGTCGCTGGAATTTTTTTGATCTTGCTTAATATCGAGAATGTATTTTCTGCAGATGAAATGTCTATTGTTGGTAGTATTGAAAATTAAATAAACAATCCAGCATATACATTATTTTAAGTATTAATAATGTGTGAGTTAATCACAAATAGAGTGACAATTTAATTATTAGGAAGTGTGTCATGAATTTACTGTAACGTTTATCTGTCAAAATGTTAATTTTAGGTTTGGTGTTTTTAACTAGCCGATACCAAAAATATTTGTTTAATAATATTGAGAGAGTTTGGATTATGTTAAATAATTTTAATTTGAAAACCTTATTGGTAGTTGGATTTGGTATCATTATATTTCTGGTCTTAGTAATAACAACAAGTGCGTTACTAGGTATAAGTGCTGCAAGTACTGGTTTTGAAAGCTATAGAGCGCTGGTCAATGATTCTAATCTCTCGAGGAACCTACAAACCAATATGCTTGGACTTCGTATGCAAGTAAAAGACTATATTATTAGCGAAAGTGATAGAGATTTTGATGGATTTAGAAAAGAATTGGCTATTACAAATGAGACTATGGAGAAATCAAAAGTCAATTTAGATAACCCAGAAAGAGCTAAAATAATTAAGAGTATAGATAGAGTACTTATTGACTATAATAAAGGTTTTTTAAAAGCTGTTGATTATGTACAGGACATTAATAAGGAACTTAATAATGTATTATATCCTAATGCCATTGAAGTACGTGTAAAAATGTCTTCTATTATTGATACAGCCTTTAAAGAAAATAATATCAAGGCCACATACTTTTCCTCTATAATTCAGCAACGATTATTGTTAGGGCAGTTATACGTTGCTAAATATATAGAGTCGAATGATAAAAATGATTATGACCAAGCATTACTCGAGTTAGAAAAAAACATGGCAAACGACTTGCGCTTATTAGATGCTAATCTTAAAAATCAAAAAAATATACAGCAGTTAAAATTATTTACTAACGAACTTGAAATTTATATCTCTTCTTTTAATAAAATTTATACCTTATTAGTAAAGCGTCATGAAGTTGTTGATAATATGTTAGAAACTGATGGTCCTCAAATCGAAAAATATACTGAGACAGTTAAGCAATCAATTAAAGACGAACAATACATTCTTGGTGAAAGCGTTGAAGATAATAATAATAAAACACAATCTATTGTAATTTGGGTGTCTTTGATTGCTGTGATTTTCGGGATCATTATCGTAATTTTTATTATCCGAGATGTTTTGAAAAAAGTAGGCGGAGAACCCAATATTGTTTCTGAAATAGCACGAGGTATTGCCACTGGAAGATTGGATATTGCACTTGATATGGAAGCAAAGGGTGCCACAGGTATTTTGGCTCAAATAATCATAATGCGTAGTAAATTGATTGACGTTGTTCAGCAAATAACATCAAATTCGCAACAGATCTCAATCGCCGCTACGCAGGTGAGCAATACAGCTGCATCATTAAGTGAAGCTACGACTGAGCAAGCTGCAAGCGTTGAAGAAACGAGTGGCTCAATAGAACAAATGGGTGCATCTATTAGTCAAAATAATGAAAATGCGCAAAACACAGACATGATAGCGACTGTATCAGCAAAAGCGGCTAAACAAGGTGGACAAGCAGTTAGTGATACCGTAGTGGCAATGAAACAAATAGCAGATAAAATATCGATAATAGAAGATATAGCCTACCAAACCAATATGTTGGCTCTTAATGCTGCAATCGAAGGTGCTAGAGCAGGTGAGCATGGTAAAGGATTTGCTGTAGTTGCCGCCGAAGTAAGAAAATTGGCTGAACGTAGTCAAATAGCTGCTTCTGAAATTAGCAGTTTAACAAAAAATAGTGTGGAAATTGCTGAAACTGCAGGTGTATTGCTTGAAAAAATGGTCCCGGATATTATTAAAACGGCAGAATTAGTACAAGAAATAAGTGCAGCATCAGAAGAACAATCAGTTGGGGTTTCACAAATTATTAAAGCGATGCAGCAACTTGATTCGGTCACACAACAAAATGCTTCGGGCTCAGAACAACTAGCGGCTACAGCCTCAGAAATGCAGGCACAGTCAGAGAATTTGATTAATGTCGTTTCATTTTTTCGTTTAGAAGGGTCTGAATCATTAAGTTTTAGCCAGTCTAAGCAATCAGCAGAAAAAAATGTATTGACCGGTTATAACGTGAGTTCACCAGTTGATAAATCAAAATTTGAACGGTTTTAACGGAGGTTTGTGATTATCTATGGAAAAAAATATATCACACCCAGGAGCGTTACGGACAGTTTCTGGTAATAACAACCGGCAATTTCTTACCTTTGTGTTAAACACAGATATCTATGGGATAGACATTCTTTCCATAAAAGAAATTATTGATTATAGCAATATTACACGTGTGCCTATGGTTCCCAGCTTTATTGCGGGGATGGTTAATCTGCGAGGTAATGTTGTACCAGTAATTGATTTGGCAAAGCGTTTTTCAATGCAAATATCTGAACGTACTAAACGAAGCAGCATTATTATTATTGATTTAAACCTTAGTGAAGACAGTATGTCGATTGGTATTATAGTTGATGAAGTCAGTGAAGTTATAGATGTGCCTTATTTAGATATTATACCCGCTCCAGAATTCGGTACCAAAATCCGTACCGATTTCATCAGTGGTATGGGAAAATTCGATCAACGTTTGTTTATTTTACTCAACATTGAAAATGTATTATCAATAAATGAGCTGTCTTCATTTTAACGTTATAGCTAAATTTGTTTTTTGGAGGGAACCTATTATTGATTTTTATAGATACGTAATGAGTTGATATTGTCGGATCCCTAATAATTTAACGCGTTCTTAGCGACAATAACCAATATTTTTATATTACTGAATATGTTAAAGGCGCAGGTGAAAAATAGTAAGTGTTATCTAATAAATTCAAGCGATGTTACTGTATATATCATTCACAGAAGCTAACTAATTAATGTCTAACTTAGGCTAGTAAATATTAAAAAATAATATGAATCTATTTTATGCTAGTTGAAAGTGGCTGTCCATCATATTATAGAGAAACCAACTGCTGATCTGTCCTTATTTTTTTGATCTGGCGATCCGCTACTGATGTCATTTATTGCTGGGATATAGCATATCTTCACTTAATTATATTTTAGGCCTTGATAATAATGATCACACCTGAACATGTAGACATAACAAACACAGAATTTAATTTGTTTAAAGATTTCATCTACGAGCAAGCAGGCATCCGGATAACTGTTAATAAAAAAATATTCTTACTTTCTCGGTTAAGTAAACGATTACGTCATTATTCTGTTGAAAGTTTTAAAGAATTTTTTGATTTAATGATTGCATCAGGACCTGGTGGTGAGCAACAATTAGTTATTGATCTTTTGACGACGAATGAAACCTATTTTTTTAGGGAACCAAAACATTTTGAATTTTTAGCCAATGAAATAATTCCCAACAGAGACAAAATAAAATCATTTAACGTATGGAGTGCTGCCTCTTCTTCAGGGCAAGAAGCCTACAGTGTAGCGATGTTGTTAGATGATAAATTAAAAAATAACCTTTGGGAAATATTTGGTTCGGATATTAACTTAACCGTTCTACAACAAGCAATGCAGGGCCTTTACCCGCAAGATAGAATCCAAACTATTCCAACAGATTATTTACATAAATATTGTTATAAAGGAATAGGTGAATATGAGGGGAAATTATTAATAGATCAACGTTTGATAAATAAAGTAAAATTTTCTTATGTAAATTTAATCCTACCCTTGAATGATGTAGGCGTTTTTGATCTAATATTACTCCGTAATATATTGATTTATTTTGATTCAGAAACAAAAAGAAATATTATAAAAAAAATCGTGTCGAGATTAAAGCCTGGAGGATATTTATTTATCGGACATGCTGAGTCTATAAAAGAGTTCTCCCAAGGATTGATTTTAGTCACACCCTCTATTTATAGAAAGATATAGCCCTAGGTAATGACAGTTCAATCACGGCATTTGAATTAACTATGAATTAATATCATCAATCTAACCACATTACTGATTAAACTAGAGCGTTAATAGTAGCTTGATGTATTATCCAGGGTTAAAATTCATATTGATCTTCTCATAGTCAGCCTTGTAAGATAAATATGACAACCTAACGTAATGGCATTACATTTAATGAAACAGAAAATATCTGTCTTGAAAATAAAGCCATGGTCAAAACTAGTTGAACATATATTTCACTGAATATAAAAATATTAGGCGTAACAATTATTTTTATTTCTAAAATCTTAGGGGCATAAATGAGTATACGCATCTTTATTATTGATGATTCTGCTGTTGTTAGACAAGTTCTTACTGAAATATTGTCCGGGGCTACAGGTATTGAAGTTATTGGCAGTGCAAGAGACCCAATATTTGCTTTAACTCATATGATGAAAGACTGGCCGGATGTAATCACTCTCGATATTGAAATGCCTAGAATGGATGGTATTACTTTTTTGAAAAAAATAATGTTTGAGCGACCGACGCCAATAATAATGTGCTCTACGTTAACTGAAAAGGGTTCGAAATCCTCTCTTGAGGCACTTCGCTGCGGTGCTATTGATGTAGTAGCTAAACCCAAATCCAATTTTAAAACATCACTATATGAATCTTCTCGAGACTTGATCAATGCCGTTAAGGTAGCAGCGAAAGCAAATATGGCCGGTTTAAAACCAAAGTCTATTGCTTATGTCAGCCCAATTAGAGAAAAATACACCGCTGATGCGATGTTAAACAAAGGACATAAATTAGGACTACAAAAAGCAGGTTCATTAATTGCCATAGGGGCGTCTACCGGTGGTACACAAGCCTTAGAAGCTGTTTTAAGTGCATTGCCTGCTGTTACTTTACCCATTCTTATTGTTCAGCATATGCCCGAAAACTTTACTAAATCTTTCGCAAAAAGATTAAACTCAGTGTCTAAAGTTGAAGTTAAAGAAGCGGAAGATAACGATGTCTTATTGCCTGGTAGGGTCCTTATTGCTCCGGGAGGCAAGCATATGATGCTACAAGTCACGCAGTTTGGCGCATCAGTAAAAATTAAAGATGGTCCATTGGTAGCCCGTCATAAACCTTCTGTTGATGTACTGTTTCGTTCAGTTGCCAAATATGCAGGCGCAAATGCTTTAGGCATCATCATGACGGGTATGGGGGATGATGGAGCAAGAGGAATTAAAGAAATGAACGACGTTGGGGCTAAGACCGTAGCCCAAAATAAAGCAACCTGTGTTGTTTACGGAATGCCTTGTGAAGCAATAAAATTAGGTGGTATAGATCATGTCGTTGCTTTAGATCAGATCCCTCAAATAATTGTTCAGCATAGATAATTCTGTTTTACCAAAGTAAACACTCGTAGCCAGATGCATTATACGATTAAGCAAGTGTCTTTTGAAAAATTGGTAGGCTGCATATAAAGAGCCCTGATGTCCCGACAAGGGGGGGAGGGTGGATCAATATCGATCTTCTACTCTTTGGCTCTTATTTATTGTCTATTGCAACAGGACTAACAGCTTGGTAACGGTTGACGGGGTTATATACCCAAGTGACCTCAACATGCAGAGATCAGCGGAAATTCAAATCGTCACTGTTTATACTCCTAGTGGCTAACAGGCTTAAACCTCACCGGTTGCCAACTTAAGCCCACTGGTCGAGGTGTTTATCAATATGCACACCTGGGTTAATTCTTTGCCAAACAATAAGAAACTGCCCTTAACGACGTTTCTTATTTACACCAACAAAGTGTTAAGTGGGTAGGGTATTTATGGGCAAAATGACCACGTGGCGGTTACTGCCAGCGCATGGCTGTTTTGGTTAACAAAGGCTGGACTAAAAGCTGAAAATGCCAGAGCCGTACTTTTGCGAGCAGTCAATTGAGTGAGAAAATTAAAGTTGTGCATACACAGCTGATTATTGATGTTTTTTCAACCAGCATCCAGCTCAAAGTGATTAAAAATCAAGTGCTATGTGGCTTTTATGATTGGTATGCTATTCAGCGTATAATTTCTTGCTACCGTTTGCATTTCACAAAAGAAATCGATGGATCCATATTTAGCTCGACAAGCCATAGTGGACAATAAGCAGGCCACAATCGGCTTCAAACTTTTGTTACGGGACTCACAGAATAACTGTTTTCCCGATATTAACCCAGATGAAGCAACCTCTAAATTGTTAACACAACGTCACCTTACTACCGGGGTAGAGGTGATCTCTAACGGTAAATGGGTTTTATGAACTTCCATCAAGATACCTTAATACACCGCTTTCCAACGTCCCTTGATCCAAAAAAAGTAATGATTGAAATAGTGGAAACTGGGAGTTGTGTGCTGACTTATTGGCGGCATGCAAGTCTATAACGAGCTGGGCTATAAGCTGGCGCTGGACGATGATGACTTCACGTCAAAATGGGATCCATTGTTACCCTATGTGCACTTTATCAAAGTAGATATTACCGAGCACAGTCTGCAATATATTGCCGCTAATATGGCGAAACTTAAAACGACAGGGGGTAAATTAGTTGCAGAGTGTATTGAAACCAAGAAAGAATTCGACTGTTTCTCAGAGATGGGCTTTCATTACTTTCAAGGCCATTTGTTACCAAGCCTGAAATCGTCAAATATAAACTATTTCCTTATCAAAAGTAACTATGGTGCAACCGGTGGCGGGCAGTAGCAAAGCGACATTTGATTTTGAAGAGATTAATCATATCATCGAAAAAAATGTGGCGCGGTCATATAAATTGTTGCGTTTCATTAATGGTCCAAATATAAACAAGAGCCATAAAATACTGTCGCTACGCCATGCGTTAAAATATATGGGGGCAGTTGAAGTGACAAAGTTTATTGCACTGCTGACCTTAGCTAATATCGATGAATACAAGCCCCATGAGCTGGCAAATATGTCATTGGTGCGCGCCAAATACTGTGAATTATTATTCATCGCCATAGCCGACCCAGAGGATCCCCCTTGCGTATTTTTGGTGGGGTTATTCTCATGGCTAGACACCTTGTTAGAGCAAACTATGCAGGACTTGATGGCAAAACTGCCGTTAAACGAAACGTTGACCGCGGTGTTGTGTGGGCAAGACAACTACCTAAATCATTATCTTAAACTGGTACGCGCCTTTGAACAGGGTCGTTGGGACGACATTACCCAAGATTTTGTCTATTTAGAAGTTGACGAAGATGTGCTGTTTAGCATTTACCAGCAGGCGGTTATTTGGAGTGCGACAATGCAGGAAATTGAAAACGTATAAACATCAGTAATATGGGCGGCGTGTGCCACCCATCATCGGAATATAGCGGGGGTCTTATTATGCCAGGGCGAGAAGAACGGCACCCTGGCGAGTGTTACTTAATTTGCCACTAAGCCTGTTGTTTGCTCGTTTGCAGATAGGGGCCCGCAGCAACGAGTGCTTTGCCATCTGGTGTATCGGTAAATTTGGTGAAATTCTCAACAAACAATTCCGCCAAATTTTCCGCTTTTTCTGTCCACTGACTTTCATCACTGTAAGTTTTGCGCGGATCCAGTATTTTGTCGTCGACCGCGGGGATCGCCTCAGGGATCTGCAGGTTGAAGATAGGCAGAGTATAAGTCTGTGCTTCATCCAGCGAACCATCGAGTATGGCATCGATGATGGCACGGGTGGCCTTGATAGAAATACGTTTACCGGTACCATTCCAGCCAGTGTTGACCAAATAGGCTTTGGCTCCGGACGCTTGCATACGGCTACGTAAGACTTCGGCGTATTTGGTAGGGTGCAGGCTCAAAAATGCCGCGCCAAAACAGCTGGAAAAGGCAGGGGTAGGTTCGGTAATACCACGCTCTGTACCGGCTAATTTAGCGGTAAAGCCCGATAAGAAGTAATATTCGGCTTGTGCAGGGGTGAGTTTAGATACGGCTGGCAAGACACCAAAGGCATCGGCAGTTAAAAAGATAACCTTATCGGCATGGCCCGCTCGTGAAATGGGTTTGACTATATTATCAATATGGTGAATGGGGTAGGAGACCCGGGTATTTTCAGTTACAGAGCCGTCGGTGTAATCGATTTCACCCATTTCATCCACAGTCACGTTTTCCAGCAGGGCATCCCGGCGAATAGCCTGGTATATATCCGGTTCGTTTTCCTGGCTTAAGTTAATCGTTTTGGCATAACAGCCGCCTTCAAAATTAAATACGCCGTTGTCGTCCCAACCGTGTTCATCATCACCGATCAACTGTCTTTGGGGATCCGTCGAAAGGGTGGTTTTACCGGTACCTGAGAGGCCAAAAAAGATCGCCACGTCGCCGTCTTTACCTACATTTGCGCTGCAATGCATAGAGGCGATGTTTTTAAGGGGTAAAAGGTAGTTCATCATCGAGAACATACCCTTTTTCATCTCGCCACCGTACCAGGTGCCACCAATCAACTGAATTTTTTCAGTCAGGTTAAAGGCTACAAAGTTTTCTGAATTCAAACCATGTTCCTGCCACTTAGTGTTGACAGTTTTGGCTCCGTTCATCACCACAAAATCTGGCTCGTAGCTGGCTAGCTCTTCATCTGTAGGACGTAAAAACATATTTTTGACAAAATGGGCTTGCCAGGCGACTTCAGTAACAAAGCGCACTTTCAGGCGAGTATCTTCATTGGCGCCGCAATAGGTGTCGACCACAAACAGGCGTTTAGCGGATAATTGCTCGGTCACCAGGATTTTTAGATCACTCCATACGGCCTGAGAAATAGCTTTGTTGTCGTTTTTACCCTGATGAGACCACCATACTGTGTCTTTGGTTACGTCATCATGCACTATATATTTGTCTTTTGGCGAGCGACCGGTGAACTTGCCCGTGTTAACAGAAACGGCACCTGATTCGGTCACTACCCCTTTTTCGTATCCCTCATGGCTAGCTTTAGTCGTTTCTTCAAACAGAATTTCATAAGATGGATTATGTAAGATTTCGGTGGCATCAGTAATGCCATAATCTGCTAGTTCTTCTGCTAATGCTGATATGTTCATGAATAGGTAACCCTTTTATTGGTGATGGTACCGCCACTATGCGGTTTTTAGTTCACTTCCCCTTAATTAAACAAAAGAGTGCAGTATTATTGAACCGGACTAAAGTCGTTTGTAATTATATTGGTTATTTCACAGATTTATCATTATATTTTGAAAGTTATTTCGTACTAAAACGTAATAACATACAATTTCTTGCTAAACATTACAGATTTTCACCTTAGCATACCCTCGACAGTTATTTTCAAGTTATTGTTTGGCAATGCTTTTGATTATTTTGATTGGTAATTAGTCATGCTGTGTCAGGGTGTTTTAACTTCCTGGGGTTTAATTTTGTGTAATCAGGGTTGGTGAGTTACGAATTTTTTTGATTGGCAAGTTATTTTTTATAAAAATAAAGTGAATGAGCAAGTCCGCAAAAAATATTTGGCGAACCTTAAGTTGTTATTGGATAAAACGGAGATCATCAGGGGTGACAGTCGCAGGCGTGCATTTGGCACCGATGCCAGTTATACCATTGCTCCTTGATTTGTGATTAATTCAGAAGGTGCCGGCAAGTTTCATAACAAAGCGTAACGTCGAAGGAATGCTGGTTACCTTCATAGACGTTACAATGCCGCTAGGGCGTTTGCCAGCCCTTCCTTAAGGGCGATGCTAAATTTGCTTTTGCTGTATCAGTAGGCCGGGAAAATCCCCCCTGTTAAGCAAATATTATCGTTCCCTGAGTGAGTAGATATTAAGGTGCATTGGTATTACGCCCTTTAGTGGCTGCGCTGATCATTAAGCTGCACGATAGCAAGCAAGTGTAAAACGTGTTGCAATTGAGTGGCGAGCACGAGGCAGTGTTAATCTTTCGTGGTACTGGCACCGGTTATCGAACCAAGCTATTACTGCACCAGTGTTGAACGCTCCTTAGGGAACATTGGTGAGGCCACGACACTGTCGACCAAGGCCATAAAATTCGCCTGCAACCGGGCGAGGTAGGCAGTGAAGCCAATCGTTACCTGCCACCCTATGGCCGCAAGATTAGCCCGGAGCTATCTTCTATTAAAGCCTGTAAATTGGGTGCATAGCGGCCAATAACGCCTCTGGTATGTGCTGCGGTGTCAGTAATAATAGCTATTATACCCTGGCCGATATGATGCTTATTATTGCCAATGGCAGCGAACTGGACAACAGTAAGATACATAATATCAGGGCGTTTCGCCTAGCACATAGCGCCATGCTCGATAATATTTCACCATTCGGTGAGAAATCACGCAGCAACACCCAGCTTTTCGAGCTTATTGAGCATAAGCACTGCCTGAAAAACACTGGTGGTTATGCTATCAATGCCCTGACCAATTTACAGATCCCGTGGATATTTTAATGCACCTGATGGTGGGATCAGAATGCACGCTGGGCTAACACCCCCACAAAGGCAGTGGCTTGTATCTGTTTAGCGCAGTCGATAAGGCCTGTGCAATGATCGACAGTTTAACGGTGTTAGCAGTGGATGGGGTTGAGCTGATGGTTCAACTTGCTCTTAACTCGGTCCGCGGCAAGCCTGGTGTACCGAATACCTTTTGTGACGATGGTGACAGTTATACCGCGCTATTGATTGTAACCAGGGCTGATAGCGACCCGGAGTTCTCTAGGCAGATGCAGAGCATTAGCTAGTTGGTGCAACAGCATAAATCGGTGGCGCAAATCGCCCTGACCAGCAAGCCTCTATCGTGCGCGCAATTATAGGCCATTGCCCAGCTCACCAGTTATTTGCGAATACTTGAGGTGATCGCCACCTTAGCATCGTTATTGGCATGATTCAGGCTTTTAAGGCAATGGAAGCCGCAGGCTCACAAGTTAACCCTGCTGTGTTATCCGTCGTTATTTGGCAGGCGTTATTAACCACAGCAGTAGGCTTGGCAGTGGCGAGCCCGGTATCGATGTTAAACAGTTACCTAAAGCGCCAAACTGAGGTAAAGGCAGGCTATACAAATCATGGGGGCGCACTTTAGATGGGATGCCAGCCAGTATTGAAGTATTGCCTGCTATACGCCGTGCTATAGGGCCCAAGCTACCTATTTTGCTCGACAGCGGTATTCGCCGGGGCAGTGATATTTTTAAAGCCCTGGCCCTGGGCGCCAACGGCGTATTGATTGGCCGACCGGTTTTATACGGCCTGGCGGTAGCTGGGGCATTGGGTGTGGCCCACTGTTTACAACTTCTGCACCAAGAGCTGGAGATCAAGGCTGCCAGCAGATCAGCGACATTACCCCCCAGGCAATATACCGGGCTGACAGCAACTCAGCTTAATCATTAATCCTCAGTGCACAAAACCACCACGCAACGTAAACAGGATAATTATGCAGCAAGCAACAAAACGAGACCGTTATGCTTACCGTTATTGAAAACGTAATTAACCCAGACCAAGTATTGCAGTTTAGCCAGGCACTGAATAACGGTAATTGGCAAGACGGCAAGCAATCGGCGGGTGTAAACATAAGCAGTAACTGGATGACAGCACTGACCTGGCTGGTCAGGCAGGCCATGTTATTATTGCCAGGCTTGGCGCTCAGCCACTGTTTATGTCGGTGGCTTTGCCCGGTAAAATTTACCTACCCAAATTTAACCGTTACCGGGGCTGCGAGCACTATGGCTTGCACGTAGACAGTGCCATTATGCCCCTTCCCAACAGCCAGCAAATGTTACGCACCGACCTTGCGGCTACCTTATT
>Ga0307489_10000494_pt1 | contig 24082 bp, 45 predicted proteins | sample SB12metaG_FD_202247 | JGI IMG/M metagenome (GOLD analysis project Ga0307489, IMG submission 202247) | Sea-ice brine microbial communities from Beaufort Sea near Barrow, Alaska, United States - SB 1.2 | ecosystem: Environmental > Aquatic > Marine > Coastal | place: USA: Alaska | collected... | reverse complement strand
GGGGAAACCGGGTAAGGGAGCGGTTGATCGGGGAACCGGAGTAAGGGAAGGGTCAGTCAGGGACGGGTTCATCGGGGAATGGGGGTCCAGGGAACGGTCGGTCAGGGAATCACTAAAAGCAAGAGGAGAACTCTCGTCTCTTGAGTTAAACGACAACCTATGCGTGGCGAGCATGGCATTGTCCGCCTGGCCATACGGAGGGATCTGCCGCCTGCGTGGTCCAATCACCGCCTGGGGTCAAGGTTACGTTCGCGAGAGCAGCGGCAGCTCCCGCGGCTCCCGCGGCTGCCGCGGCGCCCGCCTGAGCCGGCGCGCGCTTCGCGGCGTCGCGTTCGACCTTCCGGCGCTCCTGTCGTGAGGGCATCGTCCGTGACAACGGCCACTTCCGAGGAAAAGAGATTGACACGGCCGGGTTTCACCTATCCAACCCTCGCGTTACCGTAACGGCGACGGGAGGTCAGAGGCACAGAGGATCACGACACGTCGGGAGAGTCCCTTCAGGTGCCGTTGGCGACGCGAGGCGCGCGCAGAGACTGGTATGCAGAGAGGGGTCCGAGGCCATAAAACACATTGTGGATATTCTGCGCAGATCCGAGGGGGGGAGGGATATGACGACTCCCTCGGATCTGCGCAGACTACGTCGTACAAGCAGTCTCTACGCGCGCCCCCCGGCGCCAACCAAAGTCGCCCTCCTCGACGGGCTCCCTGACGTGGGCGTGACCCTCTCTCTGTGTCAGCCCGCGTGTCACCAGTTGCTTGACGCGAAGGGGGGGTGGGTTCAACCGGTCGGTTTACAGCGCCGATTGCACACCTCTACTTTTCCCTCGGAAGCGGTTGCTGTTGCTTGGAGCATTCTGCACAGATGCCCTCCCGCCAGGAACGTCGCAGAGCGGAGCGCGACGCCGCGAAGCGCGACGCCGCGAAGCGCGCGCCGGCTCAGTCGGGAGCCGCGGGAGCTAGAGGAGCTGCCGACGCTGGCGAAAACGTGAACGTGAACGTGAACCCGGGCGGCGACTGGCAGGGGCTTACACTCGTCCACTTTTCAGCTCAACTTGAGCACTTTGTATGGGATAGGGGGTGCGCGCAGGGGTTGTGTACCCCGTGATGAGGGGGTGTCAGGGGGTGTATAGGGTGTGCAGGGTGTTTTCTTGTGTCAGACACGGCTCAAGTTGAGCTGAGGAGTGGACGAGTGTAAGCCCTGGCGACTGGACCACGCAGGCGGAAAACCCCGACCTGTTGTGTCTAGCGCTTGGCAGGGGCTTACACTCGTCCACTTTTTTCCTCAACCTAAGCCGTGTTGGTCACACCTCTCCTTGTCCCGCTGTCTAATAGACTGGGGGGGAATCATGCACCCAGCGTATCCCACAAAACGTGCTTACGTTGAGCCGAATAGTGGACGAGTGTAAGCCCCTGGCGCTTGGAGTCGAGAACGTGAAGCGGAGGGCTGCCGAGGGTGACAGGCAGGGGCTTACTTACACTCGTCCACTTTTCTGCTCAACGGAAGCGCTTTCTGTGGGATAGGGGGTGCATTGAGGGTTTGTGTAGGGGTTATTTTGCGGGTGTTTGGGAGGTGTCGGGGGGATGTAATGGGGTGTTGGGGGTTTAAAGGGTGTATTTCGTGTCAGAAACGGCTCAGGTTGAGCGGAGAAGTGGACGGGTGTAAGCCCCTGGTGACAGGGAGGCGCAGTTCAGCCTGGGCGGCCGGTTAGTGAGGGAAGCGGATGGAGGCAGGGGCTTACACTCGTTCACTTCTCAGCTCAACTTGAGCGCTTTTTGTGGGATAGGGGGTGTACGTAAGGGGTTGTGTAGCCCATGATAAGGGGGTGCTAGAGGGTGTTTAGGGTGTGTAGGGTGTTTTCTTGTGTCATACACGGCTCAAGTTGAGCTGAAGAGTGGACGAGTGTACGCCCCTGGATGGAGGTGCGGGGAAGCTGGGCGCGTCCGGAAGATCGTCAAAGGCGGATGTAGGGTTGGCACTTTGCACCGCACAGTCTCCGGTTGCTCAACAGACCGAGATGCGTTGACGTGGTCACCTGACCTAGTGCCTGGACTGTTAGCCAAGTAAGTTAAGTACGCAAGTAAGTGATCTGACGAGTTAGTTGCTCGTCCGCGTACTTACTTGCCAAGTAATTACTTACGGCTCACAGACCAGGCACTAGTGATGAGTTTTTCCGGGTGCCAACCCTGGATGCCAACCCATTGTGACGCGACCTGAAGAACTGAACTACGACGTATTTGCGGGTGCAACCCTGGGCGGAGGAGGGCATGGCGCTGATGGAGAAGGCGGCGGGGAAAGGGCACGCGTACGCGATGCATGCGCTGGGTTATATTCACTCCACGAGGAAGGAGCACGCGCGCGCCGCGGAGTGGTTCACCAAGGCCGCTGCGGCCGGGTTGCCGAAAGCGATGTTTTCCCTTGGGTGTGATCTCGACGAGGGGGTGGGCGTGGCGGCACCGGACTACCCAAAGGCAGCGGACTGGTACAGGCGCGCGGCAGAGGCGGGACACGGAGGCGCGGCTATCAATCTCTCCAGCATGTACTGTGTCGGCCGCGGTAGGGCCTGGCAGATAATGCCTGCCTCACATTTTACACATTTTACACATTTTAGAACCTCGTTTCTTGCCTTGGATGGCATCCCGTGACGTGGTGAGCATTGTCTGCCAGACCCTAGGCCACGGCGTCACGCGTAGCAAGCAGCGGGCGATGCAGTGGATGCGGAAGGCCGCCGAGAACGGCCGCGCTGACTCGTGCTTGTTCCTCGCCCAATGCGTGTACGGAGACGAGCCCTACGCCCGCGAGGTTGGGCACGTGGGGGAGGCCGCCGGGGCCGCCGCGTCAGCTGGGGTCATGGAGGGGCACGATGTCCCTGCTGACGTCCTGACCAGCGTGGTACACTGGTTGCGGAAGGGGGAGCATCAATTTGAGAAGCTCGACAGGTTCCGAAGAATGGCGTTGGAGGGGGGTAAACATTGCTTCAACGACAGGTGCGAGGTCGTGGGCCATTTGAAGGACTTCAAAGTTTGCCCGCAGTGCAAGACCGCCCGCTACTGCGGCGCCGCTTGTCAGACACTGGACTGGACAACGGGTGGGCACAAGGAGAATTGTGGCATGTTCGCAACTAAAACGTCTAGAACCAGAGTCCCCGCGCCGGCCCAAGCGTAGGACGGTGAATCGTATCTAGTGTAGCTAGCTCCCGGATTTGTGTCGTGATGCATCATGCGCGTCACAACCTGACCTACCGCTGTGACCGGTTTGCGTATACGGCTGCACACACGTAATGCACGCGCACCCGCACACGCGCCCGTGATACTCCACGGACACACGCCCCCTCTCGTGTTCGCTACATCCCATCTGCGCGGAGGTGCCTTTCGATGTCCAGCGAGGACCAGCGGGAGCGGCAGCGGCAGCGACATCCGCGGGGCGCTCGAGTAGGATGGGTATATTTTCTTTTCCGTTGCATGCATCACTGTATGTACTAGCTAGCATGAACATGGGAAAGTTGTCATCGTGCTGCATCTCGTTCATTGTCGTGGCATCGTATATGTTGCGAAGCTGGTAGAAGGCGTACTGTTGGAAATGTCTGCGCTCGTGAGACATGCCACCTCACGCGACGTTGTCGTCCAGCCAGCTCAGCACCTCCACATGCCCGCCCGCAGCGGCGATGTCACGGACGTGAACCTCGTTCCACTCGCAGCCGTGCGCCCGCTCCCACTTCAACAGGAGTTCGCACGTCCGCACGTCCCACCGGCATCCGCGCGCCTTGGCCCAAGCCAACCGCTCAGCAGACGTGCAGAACTCCTTCAACTCGAGCCGCACAACTTCCCCCGCACGAGGCAGGTCGGAGGACGCCACGTACCCGAGTGACAACAGTGGGAGGTCACCTATGTTCGGATCAACCGCCCGCACCGCCCCAGCGAGCCGGGCGCGGTCTACGGGGTTCAACTGCCGCATCCCCACCCTCGTCTCCGCGCATGGGAGGTCGGAGGCCACCACACGACTGCCGCCCTGCAAGCCGCGTCCACCTGTCCGAGGAAGGCGCGGTTCGCGGGGTCCAACCGCTCCAGTACCTCCTTCTCGAAGAGGTCGGGAAACTCCTCGAGCAGGTCGAGCAGCGGCACCGCCTGGTGCTTTCCAGTTGTAGCCATGGCCATGGGTTCCGAATTGTATAGTGCGGCGGCGGGGTTGGTGGCGGCGGCGGGGGCGGTGGGGGCGGGGGCGGTGGGAGGGGGGGAGGTCTTGCGGGGGTGGCGTCGGCGCCAGTGCCGCCGAGCAACAAGCAGACGCGGCCCGAGTGGGGGTGCCCAGGAGGATGAGCCATAGTTTTCTGATCTTCCGAGAACCTGTCAGACCACACAGACCATGTATTTTCTCGGCTCAAGACCACACGCTGAGAAACGAAAGCCCGAGCAGCCACGAAAGAGTTTGCGGGCAACACACCAGCGGCACCCGCGCCAACTTCCGCGCGCTCGTCACAATTGCGATTATCGGCCGTGCGCATTCCCGAGGCACAGAGTGCGAGAGGGACGCGTCCGCGTGTATAAGGAGGCACCAGGCTTTCGCCCTGGCCCCGGCAGAAAATCTTGGTTGCTACCCTGCCCTTGCTTGTTCACTCCTCACCGCGTCCCCCTGCCCCTGCCGCCGCCTCGCACCATGGCCCAGGAGTCGCCCCAGACCGCGAAATCGAGCAACGTCTCCGTCACCATCACAGGTGAGAGAGCCCGTGCGTTGGGTGAACCGCGCTCGACCACAAGGTCGCCGTCCTTTTCCCTTTCCCTTCGGGGGAGGGACCCCCCGGCCCCCGCCGCTGCCACACAACGCCCCGTGCAGACGGCGACGCGTGCGCTCGTCACGATGACACGCCGGCGGATCTAGTTATCAACTCTGTCGTCACTATGGTAGGACGCGCCTCCGACGCCGCCGGCCGGAACCGGGGCGTCGCGGCCCAGGCTGGGGGCCTCTGCGGGCGGACTGTGAACCCCCACAGGCGGAAGTTTGCTTCAACGTATCTGGGGAGCTCACCGACCCCCGCGCTCTCCCCCCGGCCCGCATCCCCCCCCTCCGCGCAGGTCAGCACGAGCTCGTCATCCGCGGGTTCTCGCTCCTGAAGAGCGTCGGCGATGGGCATGACAACGGCAAAGGGCTGAAATTCGGCGGGCCCGTCGCCAGCGACCGCTTCACCGTGGGCGGCAACGAGTGGGTCCTCCTCTTCTACCCCACCGGCCAGCCCGGCTTATACCACCACCACGTCGGCCCGCATACGGCGATTTTCGTGGCGCTCGTCGGCGAGGGCCCTCAGCCGCAGGGCGTGGTGACCCTACATGGCCGCCGGCGCCATGTGCACGCGCTCCACCGCTTCACGCTGGTGGACCAGAGCAACAACGGCCGCAATATCACAAAGGAGAGCACGGAGTGTATGTGCTGCGTGCCGCAGGGGCAGCAACCCAACATCCTCGACGGGTGCGACAGCCACGGCCACAAAGTCTTCGTAGAGCACTCGGTGCTGGAAGCGCCCGACAGCGGCTACCTGGTGAACGACGTCATCAGGATCCGCTACGAGATCGAGCTGGTGGCGACCTCGGGCGGCGCGCTGCACCCGCCTGTCGAGCTCGCGAGCATCGACGTCTCGTCGATCCCAACGCTGGGCGACCAGATGCGCGCGCTGCTACTGCTTGACGACGAGGACACGACGGACTGCGTGTTCGAGGTGGAGGGCGAGCGGTTCCCCGCGCACTCGCTCATAATTTCCGCGCGCTCCTCCGCGTTCCGCGCCATGCTGCGCACCGGCGCGCAGATGCGCGAGGGCCACGAGGGCGTGGTGCGCCAGCAGGACATCCGCGCGTCCGTCTTCAAGCTCCTCCTACACTTCATCTATTCCGACTCGCTGCCCGGCGGGAACTGCCCGGAGGCGTTCGGCGCCAGCGGCGGGGCGTCCGGCGCCGGTGTGGCGTCGGCGGCGGGCCGGCCATTGCTCGGCGGTGGGTCCGGCGGCAGCGGCGATGACGGCGTGGAGCTGGACGTGCCGACGACGCAGCATCTGCTGGTGGCGGCGGACCGCTTCGACCTCGCGCGCCTGCGCGCCATCTGCGAGTCGCGGCTGTGCGACACGGCAGGGCGGTGCAGCTTGGCCCAATGAAACCCACGTCGAAAGCGCCAGGATCTGAGCGCTTGATACTAAAATGTGATGATCTGCTTTCAAACTTTGCTCTCAATATTAACTTGCGCCGCTACAGCACGGTGGACGTGGTCACCGCCGCCTCCACCCTGGCGCTGGCTGAGCAGAGCCACGCGGCGGCGCTCAAGCAAGCGTGCCTAAAGTTCGTGGCGACGCACCTGGCGGAGGTGATGCAGACGGAAGGCAGAAGCTTACACTCGTCCACTTTTCAGCTCAACCTGAGCCATTCTACGGGGGCCAAGGTGGAAGCCTGGTGCCTCCTCATACACGCTGACGCGTATCTCTTTCTCTCTCTCCCAACCTGAGCCGTTATGTCACTGACTCCACCCAGCTAGCCAGTGTACCCCACAAAAAGTGTGTAACGTTGAGCCGAAAAGTAGATGAGAGTAAGCCCCTGACGGACGGCTACCGCCACATGGAGCAGAGCTTCCCGCAGCTGACCGGCGAGCTGCTGCGCACGGTGGCGGCGCAGGTGCCGACCGTGCTGGCGACGGTGGCGACGCACACCACCGCGGCGCAGTAGCTGGCGGATGGGGGCGGCTGGGGCGGCGTGGGGGGGCATGGGGGGCGGGGGCAAGCCGGGCGCAGCGGGGGGCGGGGGGCGGGGGGCCGGGCTGTTTTGCTGGATCCGGGCTGCGACGCCGACGACGCAACCGTCGGCATCCCGAGCTCCGAGCGGCTGGCTTGGGGCAGGGGGGGCAGGTGCCCGTGGGGTTTCTCAGATTGCAGCAGGTGGACCAACCCCTGTGCACTCGGCGCTCGGGGCGGGAACCTGGAGGCGCTTCGATGGCGCGGCAGCACGAATGCCCGTGGAATAATTGGACAAGTTTTACTGGGCCGCTGGGGGCGCCACCGGGCGGTGTTGGTGTGGGCGCGGCAGCACGACTGCCCGTAGGACGCGGGGACGCTGTGTAAATGAAAATCCACTAACTATGAGAAGCTGAAAGCGAATCCGCTTGGCGAGCATACGCACACGGCGCACACACACGCGACCTCGACACAATGCAGGACTTGTAGTGTTTTGGCTCTCACGGGGGTTGAAGGGCAAAAGCCTGGTGCCTCCTGATACACGAGGAAGAGTCTTTCTCTAGCTCTAGAGCTATTCAATGAAACGAACAATAAATAACAAATAAGAGGCGAGCTACACCTTGGGTTTTTTTACGATGCCCGCTTTCACGAAATTATTCATGCATACGCGCTCGACGCTTATGATGTGCGTGGAGGGCAACCCCGCCATCAGGCGCCGTCGCCCGTCCAACGGCCCCATCTCCTCCTCCGCCGCCTCCGTCACCCCCGCCTCCCCTGCCTCCCCTGCCATCAGTCGCCGGCGCCCACTCCCAATATCCTCCTCCTCCCCCGCCTCCATCACCTCCGCATCCCCCGCCATCAGCGGCCGGCGCCCGCCCCCAATACCCCCCTCCTCCCCGGTCTCCGTCACCCCCGCCTCCCCCGCCATCAGGCGCCGGCGCCCGCCAAACGCGTCCATCTCCTCCATATCCATCTCCGCTTCCGCCTCATCCACCTCATACATCTCATCCCCCGCGTCCCACGCCTCCCCCACCTCCCCCGCTCCCCTAACCCTCCCACCCTCCTCCTCCCCAAGCTCCTGCTCCTCCTCCTCCTCCTCCTCCTCCTCCTCCTCTACGACCTCCTCCTCTATGACCTCCCCATCCTCCCCTATGACCTCCTCCTTCTCCTCTACCTCGTCCTCATCCGCATGCTCCCACTCCTCGAATTCGACCTCGATCTCCGCATCCTCCACCTCCTCCTCCGCATGGCGGGCCAACAGCTGGCGCCGCGTCCCGCCCCCCCCGCCGCCGCCCAGCACCTGCACCCTGGCAGGAGGGTCATGGAGAAGAAGCACTCGTCCGAGATCGGAGCATGACTTACCCTCAGGGAAATTGCTCATACTGGTCATGCCCGCGCGGAGGAGGAGGACGAGGATGAGATCAACGTCGGTCCAGTGCTTGCTGTCAATAACCCCTCGGAGGAGGAGGAGAAGGAGGAGCAGGAGAAGGAGGAGGAGAAGGAGGAGGAGGAGGAGGAGGAGGAGGAGGAGGAGGAGGTGGAGGAGGAGAAGAAGGAGATTCAACGTCTTTCGAGTGCTTGTTCCCAAGAAAACCCCCACCTGGGCCACCGCCGCCGCTCCTTGAACGCGCCGTGCGCCATCTTATCGTCAAATCCTCGATTCCGCACCTTGTCAAAGTACCACGATGTGCCCCCCTCGAAGCCGAACATGGCAACCTCCTTGCACGACCCGAGCAGTAAAAGCAGCGCGCGCATGCCTTGCTGTAGCGGCGCAAGTTGAAACCGAAAGCGAATATGAAAGCGGTTCATCATATTTTGGCTTCAAGGCACTGAAATCAAGCTCGGTCAACCCATGGTCAACCCGGGTCAACCTCATGGAGGGCAGGGCAAAAGCCTGGTGCCTCCTTATACACGCAGAAGCGTCTCTCTATCTGTGTCTTAAGCGGGGTCAACCTGCACCGCCTTACCTTGCGTGGGCAGGTGGCCGCGCTTGGTGAACCACTCGCTGCGCGTCGCCTGCAAGAACGTCGGGTTCGCGGCGTGCACCTCGCAGTAAGGCCCGCAACAAGTATCATTCACATGCCTTAGCTACCATCGATCAGCACCACAGCTACGATTGACTAACCATCATTCAGTGCTCTGATTGGCTGATACAGTGCTCTAATTAGCTGTTGCAGTACGATCCGTCACTTCGATAGCTATGATTGGCCCTGCCTTATACTTGGCCATCTTGCGCAGCGCCTCCCCCCGCGCGACATGCCCCCCCCCTGGCGGCTTACCCACCAGCACCTCGCTCTCCTTCTCGCGCCACCCGAAGTACCCGCTGTGCGTGAAGCGGAATGTCGTTCGCTTGCCAGGGGCTTACACTCGTCAACTATTCAGCTCAGCCTGAGCCGCTTTTGTCACCGACAGACTGACGCCACCCAGCGTACCCCACATATAGTTACTACGCAGATTCGGCCTCTGCATCAAGTGCTTTTAGGGAAAAAGTATTCAGGGGGAAAAGTCCGAGGGTTGGACACAGGCGAACAGTCACCGAATGCTCGGACTGAAAAAAGCGTAAGTGTAGGAATATCCTACACGAATTGTGTTCTTAGCACGTGCTTCGCCCCGCAAACCGCGGTCCTCGTGCGCCGCGGACGACGAGCGCACCTCCGCTTGGAAGGACGCAGTGTTTACCACGGGCTCTCCGTGCTTCGGTTGACCCGAGGGGAAGCGAAGCGCGCCCGAGAGAAGCAAAGCGCGGCGGCGCCGAGACTCGCGATGCCGAAGGCATTTGAGACGCAGATCTCTTGGCCCTTTCGCCCGGCCAGAAGGTCGCGAAGAGTCTGCGAGTACGCCAGCTGGTGGCTCGAGGTGTACGCTCGCGGCGTTCGCGCGTTAACGGAGGGTGCGTCGGGGAAGGAGGCGGAGGCGGCGAGGACGCGTCACCGCTGGAAGCGCCGTCCAACGCCATCTCGGCGCGATGGATGGCTCAGTGACGAGCTTCTCACGTCCGCATGACACGAGTTAAGCTCACCTGAAAACCCTAAAAGCACTTGATACAGAGGCCGAATCTGCGTAGTAGTAACGTTGCGCCGGAAAGTGGACAGTGTAAGCCCCTGCCGCTTGCCCACGTACGCCTCAAACCCCTTGGTGGGTGCGCCATTGATGCGCATCACTGCGGCATAGGAGTCAATTAGCGCGCCCTGTTTTTTCTTGAGCATGTCGCGACTGCTTGACACCAGCGCGCAGCTCTCAAAAGGCTCGCCGTCAAACGGGCCGGCCAGGGGCAGCCCGCTGATGACCTCCTTAGGCAGGTCCTTGAACAACCGATTGTTGGGCGCTGCCTTGATATAGGGTCATTGAGAACAAGCACTCGACCGAGATCGGAGCATGACCTATCCATACCCTTGGGGTGAATGCTCATACAGATGGGCGGATGGGGAAGATGAGTTTCGACATCGGTCGAGTGCTTGTTCTCAATACCCGCCCTGCCTTGATGGCCGCTTTGCTGAGGGTCCAGAAGCCGCCGCGGTACGGGCTCCCCGCGCACTCGGGCAGCTTCACCACTTTACGGCACCCGGCCTGGTCTTCAAACGCCGCTGCACACTTCCGGGAGCTGGAGCTGGAGGTTGATTTGGATGGCGGCTTCGACGCCGCCGGTTTCGGAAAGACGCTGGGCGCCGGGTTGGACGCCACCTGTGTGGACGGCTGCTGCTGCGGCTCTTGGCCCCAGCCCTGGCTTGACGACGTCGAGGAGGGCGAGGAGGAGGAGGTCAGCGACGACGCCTCCCGTCCGAGCCACCCGCCGCCGCCGCCGCCCTCGCCGCCGCCTCCGCCGCCGGATGCCTCGCCGCCGCTGCCGCCGGCGCCTCCGCCGGCGTCTGATGCCTCGACCTCAGCGGTGGCAGGTTTCTCCGCCTCACGGCCGACCCACTGCCCGAGCACGGACTCACCCTCCGGCACTAACGCGAACGGCACCCCGGGATGCTCGCCGCCCTCCCCACCCTCCCCGCTCCCGGCCTCGCCCACGACCCCGCCCTCTGCCGCCGTGCTCCCGCCCTCACCCGCGCCCCCAACCCCGCCCATCCACCGCCGCAGCATCTGTATCTCGTCATCCACGTAAGGCTTCATCGCCTCCATGTAGTGGCGCAAGCTGAAATTGAAAGCAAAAATTGAAGGCAACTTATCATATTCTAGTTTTAAGAGCTGACACCAGGCGCTGTCAACCTGGGTTTCAGGCACTGAAACCAGGCGCTGCGCTGTAATCACGAGTTCCAACACTTTTCAACGTGCACCGCCCCACCTCCAACCCCTGTTGTATAATCTCACCCGTGGCAGTGACGTAGGGAAGCACGGTGTCGCCCGCCGCCGTGACGTAAGGCTGCGCGTCCTTCAACGCCGCGTCCATGTACGGCCGCGCTGCCTCGCCGTACTTGACAAGCTCTTCGCCCGCGGCGTTCATATAGGGCAGCACGGTCTCGCCAGCCGCGTTCATGTACGGCCGTGCTGCCTCGCCCGCAGCCTCGCTGTAGCGGCGCAAGTTGAAATCGATACCAAACCTTAAAAGCGGCTCATCTTCATTTGGATTCGAGCGCCAAAAGTGGGCGTGGTCAACCCGGGGTCGGCCTGGCAGATATTGCTCGCCACGTCATAGGATGCCATTCAACGCAAGAAACGTGGGTTCACAATCGTGTCGGTGGTGTGGCGGAGAACCTGGAAGGGGTCAAAATGCACCGCCCTGCCTCGCCATACTTGACGAGCTCCTCGCCAGCCGCGTTCATGTATGGCTCCGCGTCTTTCATCGCCGCATGCGCGGCCCCGCCGTACTTCACAAGCTCCTCTCCCGCAGCTTTCACGTAAGGCTGCGCGTCTTTGATCGTCGCGTCCATGTGGCAGGATCATACAGATGGTGTATTTTTCAGCTAAACTTGGGCCGCTTCGACCCTGAACCTTCTTGAGTCATCCCTGAAAGATGCTTGCGTTGAGCTGAGAAGGGCACGAGTGGCCAGGCCCGGGTCTGCGGCGGCGGCAACACGTTAGGCGGCCGGGGGGGCAGTGGTGTACAGGTACACCATGAACAAGAGAGACTCTTCCGCGTCTATAAGGAGGCACCAGGCTTTCGCCCTGGCCCCCGTAGGTACAGGTACAGGTACATCGTGAGCAAACAGTCTCTGAATACGAGTGGCCAGGCCCCCTGCCATGTACTCGCCAGCGGCGTTCACGTACGGCTGCGCATCTTCCATCGCCACGTTCACGAAGTCGCCCGCGGAGTTCGTCGCCGTACGCAGGTCGCCTTGCGGTAGCGGCGCAAGTAGAAATTGAAAGCAAAGTTTGATGGCGGGTCATCATAACACATGATTTAACTTCAAGCGCGGAAATCAAGCGCGGTCAACCCGAGGCGGGGGAGTGGGGGAAGCGTGGGCGGGGGCGGGGGTGGGGGCGGGGGCGGGGGCGGGGGCGAGGGAGCAAGGTAGTTGCGGCAGTGGTCTGCGTGGCAGGGTCAACCTGCACCGCCCTACCTTGCAGGTGGTTTTGAACGTAGTGCTCCGCATGCCCGACGCCGTGTTCCACGTTTTTGCGCAGATGGATGTGCGCGTTGTGCAGGTCCCAGTCCACGGGGCTGGAGCCCTGCAGCAGCGACGCCGCCGCCGCGAGCACCAGGCAGGTGCCGCCCACCCACACGATCCAGCGTGATACGCGCCGCGTGAACGCCATTGCGTCTCAAGAGTGTTCACGAGCAAGTGAATCGTAGACGTAGACTATGCGCTGATCCCCCATCGGATCCGCACTTCTCACTTGGTTCTTGTGGCGATCCTCGAGGGGTATTAATACTAAAATGTCATGTTAGTATTACTACCCCTGGATCCTCGTCAGCACCAATCACGCATGCGCGCTATCTTCCCGACACATCCCCACTCTCCGTTGCCGCCCCACCGCCGCCGCTGTTGCGACTCGCTCCTCCCGCCTCTCGCGCCTCCCTTCCTCGCCGGTCATGCCGCGGACGTGCAGCGGCAAGCGGTACTGCCGCCGCGAGCCCGCCGCCTCGGAGGCGCCCCCGCTGCTCGACCTGCTCGAGAGGCATCCCATCCTGTTCGCTCAGGAGGTGCTCGCGCGGCTGGCCCCCGCGGACCGCGCCTCGCTCGCGGGGGTGGGTCTCGTGTGGCGGGACGCGGTGTATCTCAGCTCCATATTCCCCGACGGCCTCCCGCGCGCGGAGACGCCCCGGCGCAGAGGGGCCCCGGTTCGGGTCTTCAAGCTCATGGAGTTTGTCGGGTCCGTCGAGCGGCTGGCCTGGGCGAGGGATAACGGATGCCCGTGGACCGCGAAGACGTTCGCACTAGCCGCTGAAGAAGGAAGCCTGAAGGTGCTGCAGTGGGCGCGGGAGCACGGATGCCCGTGGGTAAGGCCTGCTATCATCCACGTCATCTGGTCAGTTTGACCATGTTTACGAAGTATGACAAAGTGCGTCAAAGTGTTACAGTGCAAAAGCAAAGCAAAAAGCATGGACCAATCACAAGCTCGGATCAAACCGTTCCGACCCAAATCCGAGCCTGTGATTGGTCCATGCCTTTTGCTTTTGCTTTGCCCTGTAACACCTTGACGCACTTTGTCATACTTTATGGTCACACCAAATGACGTGAGTGATACCGGGCCTTACGCCGGGGACATGGATGATACCGGGCATAACGCTGGAAACGTGCAGGCGTGTGCACACGCCGCTCGCGGAGGGCAGCTGGAGGCGTTGGCATGGTTGCGGGAGATGCACGGGTGCCCATGGAATGAAGATGCCTGTGCTTACGCGGCTTTTGGCGGGCAGCTGGCAGCGTTGCAATGGTTGCGAGAACGCGGATGCCCGTGGAATGCAAACACGTGCACTGCCGCGGCTGCGGACGGGCACCTGGAGATTTTGCAGTGGGCGCGGGAGCACAACTGCCCGTGGGGGGAACATACGTGTCAAGCCGCCGCTTCGAGCGGGGATCTTGAGGTGCTGAAGTGGGCGCGGGAGCACCACTGCCCGTGGAATTGGATGACGTACGCTGCGCCGCTCTGAGCGGGCACACGGAGATGTTGCGGTGGGTGCGGGAGCACGGGTGCCCTGCGGCTGTGCATACGGGTACGGGTGGGATGGTTGAGTACATTGAGGCTGAGCCTGAGGCTGAAGCTGACGAGGAAAGCGAATCGTCGGAGGAGGAGGAGGAGGAGGAGTGAGATGAACAGTTATATCTGCGGCAGCACTGGGGGGTAGGGCCCTACACTCGTTCCCTGACTGTTTTGCTCGTAGCTTACCAGTGCACCCGTACACGCTCGCCGCATCCTCCTCCATGGCCTGGCCGCTCGTTCCCTTTCGAGCTCGACCGAGGCGCTTGTTTATCCCTGAAACCTCACCTGAAACCAAATGAAGGTGCTCAAGTTGAGCTGAAGAGGGAACGATTGTAGGGCCCTGATGGAAGGGCTAGCGGGACGGGGAGGGGAGTGTGCACGCGTGCACTATCTATGAGCAAACAGTCAGGGAACGAGTGGTCGGGCCAGGGTGGAGAGTATACGGCGAGTGTGTCAGGCAGCCCTATGAGCAAACAGTAACGGAACGAGTGGTCCGGCTAGAGTGGAGAGTATACGGCGAGTGTGTCGGGCAGCCCTGTGAGCAAACAGTCAGGGAACGAGTGGTTGGGCCAGAGTGGAGAGTACACGGCGAGTGTGTCGGGCAGCCCTATGAGCAAACCGTCAGAAAACGAGTGGTTGGGCCAGAGTGGAGAGTATTACGGCGAGTGTGTCGGGCCGTCTCCGACATGCGTCTGCGACCGCTGACCGGCCATGGCGGCCGATGCGACGGCTGGGAGGCGAGGGGGGAGCCAGTCGCGACAGGCGGCGACGGCTTTTAGTCAGTTCATCGCCTGGTATCATTATAAAAAGTATGTCTACCCAGGCACCCACCCCGTCGCCACCGCCACGTGAAGATACGGGACGTCGAGTAGTTTACTACGTGTGCTTATTCAGTCTTGCATCGTTGTACAATGTCTCATGTCCGTTCATCGTTCGACAATGTGTCTATGTGTGACAACATGCATTTGGCATGCGTATTGCGACATTTTTCGTCAAACTCCCGTCTCCGGATTTGCTATATTTTCACGCCGTGTGGTGTAGTTGAACATGAATGGTCTGGCGTTGTGATTGCCGGGATGTGTTGAGAGGCGTTGCTGTGCTAGGTTCGTCATTGAATCGCTAAGTCTTACGATAGGATAAAAATTGGGACTTGAGAGAGGTGAAAGTAAGGAGGGACGAGACGAACGTAGTTGAAACATTATTTGTGAAATCCTCCTCCTCCGCCGACTCCTTCTCCTCCTCCTCCTCCTCCTCCTTCTCCTCCTCCACCTCCTCCTCCACGTCCACCTCCTCCCTCATCCGTCCTCGTCAACTCATCGTTCGTCCGCGCTATTCTCGGTCGGCTTAGGGCACGGGCTATACCGCGGTCCATAGCAAAACCCCAAACCCTAAACTCTAAACCCTAAAACCCACTTGCCGGCTGGGCACCCGCCCCTGCAAGGATTTTGCACCTACCCACTCGCCGGCCGCAAAAGCTTGCCTGCCACAACACGCGCGCGCCCCGCCGTACGCGCACACACCGCGCCGCTCTCGCGCGCCCGGCCGGCGTCTCCCCGCGGGGCTCGCAATGTCTGCGTCTATCCCCCCGCCCGGTGGTGGCCCTGAACCTGCGCCCCCCGCGCCCCCCACGCGCCACGAAGACCACGACTTTTCGCCGCTGCTCGACCTGCTCCAGAGGTTCCACGACCTCTTCGAGGAGTACGTGCTCGAGCGGCTGGACCCCGCCGCCCGCGCCTCGCTCGCGCGGGCGGGGAGCGCGTTCCTGGAGGTGGTGTTTCCCAGATCTATCTTTCCCTTCGGCCTCCCGGCGTGCGCAGTGACGACGAGGAGCGGGGTCGCGGGTCGCCGGGTCTTCAAGCTTGTGGACTTTCTCGGATCGGCTGAGCGGCTGGCCTGGGCTAAGGCGAACGGGTGCCCGTGGGTCGCGCGGACGTGCCAACTTCGCCGCTCGGGGCGGGCACCTGGCGGCGCTGCGGTGGGCGCGGGAGCACGGCTGTCCGTGGGACTTTCGGACGTGTTGCGACGCCGCTGCGAGCGGGCATCTGGACGTGTTGCAGTGGGCGCGAGAGCACGGTGCCCCGTGGGATTCGATGACTTGTTTTTCCGCCGCCCATGGCGGGCACCTGGCCGTGCTGCAGTGGGCGCGGGAGCAAGAGTGCCCGTGGGATGAATTTACGTGTTATGGCGCCGCTCATGGCGGGCACCTGGACGTGTTGCAGTGGGCGCGAGAGCACGACTGCCTTTGGAACAGGCGGACGTGTTTAGCCGCCGCAATGGGCGGGAACCTGGAATTGCTGAAGTGGGCGCGGCAGCACGGCTGCCCGTGGCAGAAGTCTGCGTGTGAATCCGCTGCCCGGGACAACCCCGAGACTCTGGCATGGGTGCGGCAGCAGCCTGAGTAGGACCAGTGCCTCCCGCCTACCCGCAACGTGACACACGACGTATACTGTAACGACACCCACGCCACGTCTAGACCTGGCTTGAGCGTGAGGCTCTGTTGCCTAATTTTGATGCATGCTCAGATGTGTGCGATGTCTAAATACATTTACTCTCCCGCCATGTCCAGGCTGTGGCTCCGCACGGCGACGCTCCATTCGATGTCCGCATGTATTCACTCTCTACTCGTGACTGTGGACAATATGCGTCACTGCTCGAAGACGGACCCGTTTGCCCCCCTTCCGGGCCACCTCCTCGCGCGGCCGCGTCTACCCCCGCCGCCAGGGTGTTTACACTCGTCCCCATTCCAGCTCAGCCGCCAGTCGGTTTGTTCATGCAACCACTCAAGTTATCACAGCGCAAAACTCATCGATGCTGAGATTGCACTCATAAAGGAACATGAGGCACGCAACTTATCATGACTAATGACCAACCCGAAGTTGCACAAGGTGAGCTGAAGAGGGAACTAGTGATACGCGAGAAAGTTACCACGGCTCATCACTCAATGAAGATGATCAAGTTGAGCTGGTAAGGGAACCAGGGCACGCCAGGTCCCTCCCCAAGTTTGACTGGTGGAACAATTTGGTGGGGCGGTGCAAGTTGAAATTGAAAGCAGATCTTGAAACCAGTCGCCTTGGATTTAAGTTTGAAGAATTGAAACCAGGCACTTGCAACACGCGGGCTGAGCTGGTGTGTCAACTTCATCCTCATTCACATACTCAGCTTCAGCCTAACACGCTCAACCCTAAATCCTAAATCCTAAATTCTAAACCCTAAACCCTAACCACGCGGCAGCTGGGCACCCACCCCCTGCAAGGATTTTTCAGGTACCTGCCAGGTGCCGGCACACGAGCCTGGTGCACAACACGCGCGCCCCCCGCCGTACGCGCACACACCGCACCGCTCTCACGTGTCCGGCCGGCATCCCCCCGCGCGGCTCGTGATGCATGCGTCTAGCCCCCCGCCCGGTGATGGCCCCGAACCTGCGTGCCCCGTGCCCCCCGGGGACGGCCACGAAGACCACGACTATTCGCCGCTGCTCGACCTGCTCCAGCGGTTCCCCGGCCTCTTCGAGAAGTACGTGCTCAAGCGGCTGGACCCCGCCGCTCGTGCCTCGCTCGCGGGGGCGGGGAGCGTGTTCCGAGACGTGGTGTATCCCAGATCCATCTTCCCCACCGGCCTCCCGCGCGCGGAGAAAGCGCTCGGGAGAGTGTGGGCACGGGTCCGGGTCTTCAAGCTCGTGGACTTTCTCGGGTCCGGCGAGCGGCTGGCTTGGGCGAAAGATAACGGTTGCCCGTGGGAAGCGCGGACGTGTGAGCTCGCCGCTCGAGGCGGGCACCTTGACGCGTTGAAGCGGGCGCGCAAGCTCGGCTGCGGGTGGGATAGATGGACGTGCGCACGCGCCGCCGCGGGCGGGCACCTGGAGGCAGGGACTCACACTCGTCCACTTTTCAGCTTAATCTGAGCCGTTGCTGACACAAAATACACCCTTAACAACCCCTACTACCCCGAAACACCCTTTCAACAGCCCCTCGACAACCCCTACATGCACTCCCCATCCTACAGCAATCGCTCACGTTGAGCTGATAAGTGGACGAATGTAAGCCCCTGCTTGGAGATGTTGAAGTGGGTGCGGGAGCACGACTGCCCGTGGAGTTCGTACACGTGTTTCTCCGCCGCAGAAGGCGGGCACCTGGAGGTGCTGCAGTGGGCGCGAGCGCACGGGTGCCCGTGGAGCAGACCCGCGTGTGAAACCGCTTCCGGGGACCACCACGAAACTCTGGCATGGGTGCGGCAGCAGCCAGAGTAGGACGAGTGCCTCCCTCAAGTGACAACGTGGCACACGACTCACACTGTAACGAGGCCGACGCCACGCCTAGACATGGCTTGAGCGTGAGGCTCTGATTGCCAATGATGTTGCATGCTAAGTTGTGTACGATGTCTAAATACATTCAATCTCCAGCCGTGTCCAGGCTGTGCCTCCACAGCCACGGAGACGCTCCCATTGTTTCGATATCCACATGTATTCACTCTCCACTCGTGACTGTGCACTGTGTGCTTCACTGCACGGAGACGGACTCGTACGCCCTCGCGCCCTTCACGCGGGCCGCCTCCTCGAGCCCCTGCATCTTCCCTCGCCGCCGGGGCCTTTACACTGAAGGCCCCCTTTCCAGCTCAACTCCCAGCCGGTATGTCTCTGAAACCACTTAAGTTATCACAGCTCATAACTCAACACCGTTATTGTTGACCTGGAAAGGGATCCAGTGGCACGCAAGTTGTCTTGACTGTAACCAACTCGAGGCATTCGCCTCGTCTTTCGGTTTGATGGCTGACGCCAGGCCCTTGCAAGTTTCAACACTGGCTGAACTGGTTTCAACTTGCACCAGCCCCACACCATACTGTAGAGCTGAACCGAAACCCTTTAACTCACACATTAAACCCCAAACCACTGGATAGCTGGGCACCCCGTGCCGTGCCACCTTTTTATCAGGTTACCCCGCGCGAGCCGCAACAGTGCCATAACAAGCGCGCTCCGCCGCAAGCGTACACACAACGCCGCTCGCACGTGCCCAGTCGGCGCCTCCCCGCGCAGCTCGCAATGTCGGCGTCGACCCCCCCGCCCGGTGGCGGCCCCGAGCCCGCGCCTCCCGCGCGCCCCCTCTCTGACGGGGGCGACAACGACGACGACTCTTCGCCGCCGCTGCTCGACCTACTCCAAAGGTTCCCGACCTCTCTCACGAGGAGGTGCTCGAGGGGCAGGACCCCGTCGCCCGCGCTCTCGACACCCTGGAAATTTGGAAGCTCGTCGCGTCGCACGGCAGCGCCGTTGACGCGTGGCACCTCACGGGGGTTAGCAGGGCGGCGCGGGACGGGTAGGATTAGGTTATTATTTATGTCGTTCAACGAGAAACGATACTTGTTGCTTGTTCGATATACACCTTCGCTCGTCTGGCACCGTCACTATTCGTATTACCGAACACATGACGCGTTGGTGCGGCTGCTGACCCTGATGCGGGGACGCGGGAGTGGCTGCGGTCGCTGCCGGGGCTGGTGGTGAGCGGCGGGGAGATAGATGGGTCCTTCACGCGCGAGGTGTGGCGGCTGGGTCTGGAGAGGCTGCGGTGGGAGCGGCTGGCGAACCTCACGCGCGCACGGAGTGAACACGTTTGTTGCGTGGTGCGCGGCGGCACGCTTGTCTCCCTCGGAGGGAGCATCGATGATCCGGACGATGAGATTGCCACGGCGAGCGTGGAAACGCAGCATACGCGCGCGGCGGGGGAGGCGGCGCTCAGCAGGGAGCTGCCACAGCTCTCATGTGGCGCCTCCACACTGGGCAGAGCGCTTGTGGTGGATGAAAGCGAGTCCGTGGCGGGCCAAGTGCTCCACATCGGAGGATCTTTTGCAAGTGAACTCAATGGCGTATTCCAAATATCATCCGAGGTGTGGAGTGTGGACCTGGCCACGGGGCTGTGCACGCCGCAGCCTCCTCTTCGCGAGGCGCGCTCCGGGTTTGTCGCGGCGCGTCTGCCGGGCGGGCGCATCGTGTGTGCGGGAGACGAAGTCGAAGGCGTGTCGGCGGAGATGTGGGAGCCCGCTCAGGGACAAGGGCAACGGGATGCCCCGGGACACTGGCGGCCCCTGCCGTCCATGGATGTGGAGCGCAGCAACGCCGCCGGGTGTGTTCTGAGCGACGGTCGCTTCGCGGTCCTCGGAGGTGCGGATGGCGCGGGCGCACATCAGTCGTCGTGCGAGGCGCTGGCCCTCGACGGTGTCGAGCGATGGGAACCTATGCCGCCCATGCATCAGGCGCGTGTGCCTTCGCGGCCGCGACGGTGGGCGGGTGCGTGATCGTCGCCGGCGGGGTCGTGTACGGGGAGCCGGGCCTGCGGTCCGTGGAGGTGTACGAGGAGGCGACGGGCGTGTGGCGGCGGCTGCCGCGGGCGTGCGATCTGCCGCACGGGCTCTGCTTCATGGGCAGCGCTTTGCTCTGACCACACATATGACACTCAAAAGCAATGCAGCCAGCAAAACGCTGAGGACGTCGGGCTGTATCGGGTGCGCCGCGCGGTTGCAACGAGTGGCGGCGCAACGAGTGGCGTGCTTGTGCTGGCTTGCGGGCGCCATGTGCAAAATTCCAGTTTGCAAGTCCTAAATCTAGATCGTCTACTTGTATTGGTATCGCGCAAATAATTCACGCCAATGGCCGAGTGCCACCACGGGGGCAGCGAAAGCCTGGTGCTCCGCATGCACTGCGAAGCGTCACTTCGTCACTCCGAGTCCCACCAGGCAGCCGCCGCGCCACGCGCCGTCTCCCTTGTCATACGACGAAACACGGTCCACGGATTCACTCGCCGTCGCCAGCCTTCTTCTTCCGCTTGCGCCCCCCCTCCTCGCGTTTCCGCACCGGCTCCTGCTTCCCCGCCGCCTTGTTATCCTTGGCCGCCTGCTCCTTCTCGGCGTCCTGCTTCATCGACGCGAATGACACCTTCTCCGGTGCCGGCTTTGGTAGCTTCACGATCGCCGGTGCCACCGCAAGCGAGGGCCAGATTAACACCTTTCCATTGTTTGGTCGGGTGACCATATCACTAAACCTCCGTTCGGTCATATGTGCATATTGCTACAGTAATGTGATGCTCTACATGTCGCTGGATGCAATCGGAATCAAGCGACAAGGGTCGGAAATGTTTTCGGTGATGTGGCGGTGCCGGGGACAGGGGTGGGGGCGAGGGCAGGGCCAGTGCCGGGAGTGGAGCAGGCACGGGGGCGCGGGCGCAGGTGTGGCAGGGGTTATTACTCAGCCCTGCCTTGAGCTTAGCATCGTGCTTCCCCTTCCCCCCGCCCCCGCCCCCGATACCCACACCCCCGCCGCCCCCCTTAGGCTTCTCTGCGGCCTTCGTCGCAGGCTTAGCCTTCTGCTCCGTCTCTTCATCGCTGCTATCCTCGTCGTCGCTGCTCTCCTCGTTGTAGGGACTGTTGGACAGTGCTCGACACGTCATAGGATGTCCTTTAACTCAAGATGCGAGGGTTCGATACGCGGCTGGTGACGTGGTGAGCACCATCCATCAGTCGCTACCTCGTCGTCCGAGATGAGGAACGGATCCTTCTCCGGCGGTTTCTTCGGCTCAGCCTTCTTAAGGTTCTTCTTCTCGTCGCCGCTATCACTATCACTGTCGCTGTCATCGCTGCTCAGGGGCTTACACTCGTCCACCTTTCGGCTTAGCCTGAGCAATTTTGGGAACGTTAGGTAATTCCAGTGACAGAAGCAGCTTGGGTTGAGCTACAACGTGGAAGAGTTGAAACCCCTACCGCTGCCGTCGCTGACGCTCTTGGCGTCGTCATCGTCCTCGGCCATGAAGAAGTCGTCCGTCTCCGCGATGCCGGCGGCGGCGGCGGTGCTGGCGGTGCTGGCGCCGCCCGCCCCCGCCGCCGCCAGCGCCTCGCCACCCTCGTTGGCCTTCGCCAAGGGGCTTACACTCGTCCACTTGGCATCTCAACATGAGCCGTGCTTGTCACTGAAAGTCAATGAAACAGCCCAATGTATCTCACAAAGAGTGCTCACGTCGAGCCGAAAAGTGGACGAGTGTAAGCCAGGGGCTTGCACTTTCCACTTCCCAGCTCAACCTGAGCCGTTTTGTCACTTAAACCTCCCAATAGACCCAAGGTATCCCACGAACAGTGCTCAGGTTGAGCTGACAAGTGGACGAGTAAAGGCCCTGCCTCCGCCAGCGCCGCCGCCGCCACCATCTGCTCCTGGATTTTCTGCCGCAGTGTAGCGGCGCATGTTAAAATTGAAAGCATTGAAAGCGGTTCATCATATTAGAGCTTCAAAGCGCTGAAACCAAACGCGGTTAACACAGGGGCAGCCTGGGGTCAGTCAACCGGCACCGCCCTACCGCAGCCGCCCGCGCTTCTTCTCCAGATACTCCGTGTCCCCATCCGTCTCGATGTAGCGGCGCAAGTTGAAATCGAAAGCAAAACTTTAAAGCGGTGTATCATGTTTTAGTATCGAGCGCTTGGATCCAGGCGCTTTCTATGTGGATTGCATTGGTGGTTGTGCGTTGTTCATGTGGCGAGTCAGCGTAACAAGGTTATCAAAACTCTCAGCAAGCGTGCCGCCTGGTGCGGCATGAATGCCCTGCAGGCGACTTGCTTTAGAGGGATAGGTTATCATCATTCTCAGCAACATACAACTAGCTAATCAAAACCACGGGAGCCAAACAAGTGCCAGCCCACGCAATAGGCGGGTCTCGGCATATCGCCCGGCCTAACGCCCCTACAGAGTTGCGGGCAAAGCGTCAGCGCTCCGCGCGGGAAAGCGGGCGCCTGGTTGAATGCCCATACAGAGTTGCGGGCAAAGCGTCAGAGCTCCGCGCGGGAAAGCGGGCGCCTGGTTGAATGCCCATACAGAGTTGCGGGCAAAGCGTCAGCGCTCGGCGCGGGAAGCGATACACCGAAACCGGCCTATTAGCGAAGACGCCAGTGCATCGGGTCAACCTGCACCGGCCCACCTTGAGGATGCTCACGTACTTGTACCCCTTCGGGAAGTTCATGACGTACACTAGGTCCTCCTTCAGCTGTTTCAGCTCCGCCGTTTTCTCATCCGTGCGCTTCTCCGTGCCCTCCGGGAAGTCGCGGTCCAGTTTCTCCATGGTTAGGGCCTGGCAGACATTGCTCGCCACGTCATCGGAATGCGTTGCGTCCCTGCAGCTCGGTCGTCAAGACACGCGACGGCGGTGGTGGGGGGGGGGGGTGAGGGTCTGCAGATATTGCCAGCCACTTCATCGTGTTGTGGTTTCAATCGCATCATGTGACGTGGCGAGCAATATCTGCCGTGCTTTTCACGCGTGGAGAGCTGGCGTTTCTATAGAGACACAGGCCCTACCCATGGCGCGCGTGAGCTTCACGCGCTCGAAGAATTTCACCTTATGATATCGCACTGCCATGGTGCGCTCCCGCTCGCTCTGCTTGTTCTCGTCCGCCACACCCGAAAGCAAGGCCCTCCAGATGTCGCTTGCCACGTCAGACGTCACCCCAACGCTTTCTGAACCCTTGACTCTTCTTGCGTCAAGTGGTAACCTATGACGTGGGTACTCGAGCAATATGTGCCAAGCAAATAGCTGGCCTTTTCATCCAACGCATTTTGAGCCCTGGTGTATTGATTAGAATGGCAACCTATGACGTGGCGAGCACCATCTGCCAGGTCACTGAGAACAAGCACTCGAACCGACAATCGGAGCTTGCCACATAGTAGTAACTTCAGGGTGGATGCTCATACTTACAGACGACGCGCGGTCACAGCTCGTCGGCATGCAACGTCGAGACAGGCCCTACCCTGCAGCTTGTCCAGCTCGCGCTGTTTCTCCAGCCGCACCTTCTCCGGCACGCCGTCGCGCCCCATCATCCGTTGAATGCTGCGCATCTGATTCTTGGTAGACTGCTTCTTCTTCTGGGGCACGAACGGGCCCTTGCCGCCGGGTGGGGTTGGGGCGCCTCCGATAGCGCCGCCCGGGAAGCGGGCGCCGCTGCCGCCGCCGCGGCCACCTCCTCCACCTCCCCGCCCGCCGCCGCCGCCGCCCAGGGTGCACTAACGAACAACCAGTCAGGGAGGGACTGGCCAGGCCAGGAGGAGGATGCCGCGAGTGTGCACGGGTACACGGGTACACTGTCAGCGACCAGGGAGAATTGAGTGACCAGGCCAGGGAAGAGGATGCGGCGAGTGTGTACGGATACGCTGGCACACTGCGAGAGAGCAACTAGGGAGCCGTGCCGCCGCCGCCCCTGCCCCCGCCGCCGCCGCTGCCCATGCCCCGGCCGCCGCCGCCTCTGCCCCCGCTGCTGCCGCCGCCGCCGCCCCCGCC
>Ga0307489_10000492_pt1 | contig 24092 bp, 25 predicted proteins | sample SB12metaG_FD_202247 | JGI IMG/M metagenome (GOLD analysis project Ga0307489, IMG submission 202247) | Sea-ice brine microbial communities from Beaufort Sea near Barrow, Alaska, United States - SB 1.2 | ecosystem: Environmental > Aquatic > Marine > Coastal | place: USA: Alaska | collected... | reverse complement strand
TAGAGATAGTACACACCAGTCAGTGCGTCAGTATCCTGGGTTAGGATCGGGCTTAGGCGTTAGATCCTCCATTACTTCGTGCAAGGTGAGTATTGAGTAGTAGGGCACCTGAGGATAAAAGTATGTTTACCCACGAGCTATACTCACTAGAAAGACACTTTTTTAAAGGCGTTTGGTGAAACCCTCCTCATAGGAGGCGCAGGCACAACAAAACCTGGCTGCGGTTGATGCTCAGTGCGTTAAACATAACAGCCTGCTTTATGATCTGCTCCGGTGATAAACAGGGCGTACCAATAAACAGATTAAACCGATGTCAGTGAACGTATTATTCAGCTATTACGAATAAATATTCCTGCTATAGTCGTGATATGAATAGGATTGGCATATGCGACATCTGAACTATAACCACCTTTACTACTTTTGGAGTGTTGCTCGTGAAGGCAGTATTATCGGTGCCTCTAAGATATTACATCTGACACCACAGACCATTAGTGGACAGTTAAAAATGCTTGAAGACACTATCGGTGAGCCTCTTTTTAACCGTGTTGGAAGACGGTTAATTCTTTCAGAGTCGGGGCATGTTGTGTATCACTACGCAGATGAAATATTTTCACTCGGCGCCGAACTCGCCAATCGAGTTCGGGACAAGTCGACCAGTAACCCACTGACATTGAATGTAGGTGTAGTCAGTTCCATTGCGAAGCTAATTGCTTATCGATTGTTGTCCCCTGCTTTAAATATGGACAATGCCTTGCGCGTGGTGTGCTACGAAGGTGAACTGGAAAAACTACTGGGTGATCTATCGGTTCATCAACTAGATATTATTCTTTCAGATCGGCAGATTCCGCCTGGGCTGGGTGTCAAAGCGTTTAACCACGCATTGGGCAGTACCAACGTGTCATTTTTTAGTCATATTTCGAAAGCTAAGGAATATTCTGATACATTCCCAAACTCAATGGATGCGGCCCCAATGCTATTGCCACTGCAAACTAATCCACTTCGAAGGCAACTTGATGACTGGTTTTTGGAAAGGCAAATAACACCAAAGATAATCGCTGAATTTGACGATAGCGCCTTGCTTAAGGCTTTTGGTGCTGCCCAACATGGTTTGTTTCCAGCGCCTACGGCCATCTCAGCTGAAATAGAATCTATGTATGACGTCACCAATATCGGAACAATCAAAGGTGTCTCAGAAAAGTTTTACGCCATCTCACCAGAACGAAAAGTTAACCACCCCGCGGTATCGTTAATTTGTGAATGGGCAAAAAATCGTTTATTTGGCTGATGAATTATTAATCAGTCAAAATGACTAATTGCTGTGCCTTAATGCAACCTTGCATTTCGCTGTAACTGTCGAAGGGCTTGAGAAAACACGCTTGTCATGGCGCGATTTTTTTCGATATCAACCACCCGGTGCTGTGATTTAATACCGTGGTAAAACTCGCAATTCAATTCACAAACGTATGGCCCATTGATACTGCCCACATCTTGACTGGATATATTTAACCGTACATGCCGAATAGCGCTCTTTGCGACACCGACGAAAACGGACAAATGGAATTCTGCAACCTGCCGCCACTGGTCTTCCAGTTTAGGGTCAATATTTAATTTAATCATCGTGCTTTCCTCAGGGTTGAACCTTAAAGTCGAACAAAGCAACTTGAAGTGCATGTTATAAGTTAGCACGAACTTAAAAATCTAAAATTCGAAATTTATAGTAGTCATTATTCGAATAAACTATGGTTAAAAATTAGCCAAAAATTTAGTTTTACCCAACATTCTTTGAAGTTAAATCGCTTTTTCTGTCACACAGCTTGGAACATAAAGGCACTTTCACAATAGTATTAATCATTGCATCAGTAATCGGGCTATCTCGGAGTCTGTCGGACTTAGGTAGTCGTAGCGAGGGGAAGTCATTTTGAGTTAAATTTTTTTATCCAATGAGGCGAACAGTGGTTCTATTCAACGAATAGGATCGAGAAATTTGGCCGAAATGGTTTTTCGGCAGTAGATTCACCCTAAGTCCGACAGGCTCCTAGGCATGAGATTAACCATATGCCGCCAACAGGTATGTGGATTGAAATGTGAGGATTCAGGTTAAATAAAAAGCTGACGGCTGTCTTGGCCCAGCCTTCTATTTTATTCCCACGACGACGACTTTTAGCTCAGGTGCATTCAGTGTTAACGCGAAAATGGATAGCCAGCCGATCTGCAAAGAACCAGTCTTCATTTAAATGGCACCAATGCTGCTTTGATACTTGGATCGCATTTTTTACATTCGGCTCTAAAATTTCCAGTTCAAATCAAACACTGAGCCGGTAACCGTTAATAATTGATAATATCATTAGCCGAGCCATTTCACGTCTTGCTAAAAGCCACTATGGGTAAAAATGGTCGATTAACTTCAACCTTAACTGAAACATTAATAACGATTTTTATAGCTTATTGACAGCATAAAATCACTGAGCGACGATGGTTCGAAACGTTAAATTAACTCTGGATTGCTTTACTTTTTTAGTCGGTGGCAGCCGATGCATCCAATGAGTTTGGGTTACTCCTTTCATTACTAGCAAACTGCCGTGCTGTAAAACCGAGCAATACGTTTCCTTCGTTTGTTTATGTTTAAAGCAAAACTGACGCTCAGCACCCAAACTAACCGAAGCAATCGCACCATTTCGCTTTAGCTGTTTTTCACTATCACTATGCCAGGACATACCTTCTTCGCCACTGTGATATAAATTAAGTAGGCAGGAATTAAAGGTTTCGCCACTGACTGCTTCTACTTTATTCTTAAGACCGAGTAGATTGCTCGTCCATGGCAATGCTGTTCTGGTCACTTTTGAGTAAGTGTAATCAAATGGCTGATCGGCATACCATGCGACTTTGCGCCGAGTCACAATTCGCTTATTGAATACGATTGCCTCGTCACTTTTCCATTCGATTTCAGCCAGAAGGCTTTGCAAATAATGTTCTGTCTCTTCTTCCGAGAAAACGACTCCATGATAGTGAGCGCTACCATCTTTTGGTAAGATATTAATCGGTGGATCAAGCAACAGGTCAAATAAATCCAAAGCTAGTAACCTGACAACTTCGACGCTTGCACTTGTTGGTTCCGATATCGAGACCACCCGAACAAAAGAATAATGCAAGCCGTAAAGCAAACCACCGGAATAGCGAACTGGTTTAATGTTTCCCAGCCAAATTTATGGTGTAAATAACCAGACGAAAATGCAGTCAAAGTGGTTGTCGAAAACACCAAAAATTCATTAACCCCCTGCACCGCGCCTTTCTCTGCCGGTAAATAGGACTCTGTTAATAAAGTGGTGCCACCGATGTAAAGAAAGTTCCAGCCAATACCCAGCATAACTAAGCCAACAATAAAATGCGAGTACAACTGCCCCGACAGTGCGACACCTGCACAGGTCACAAGAATCAGAGCACCAGCAAACATGATTTTTAAAACGCCGAACCGATCAATAAGACTGCCCGTGAAAAATGAAGGTGCAAACATGCCTACAATATGCCATTGAATAACGAAAACGGTCGCACCAAAATCCATGTTCCGATCGTGCATCGCTAGTGGTGTTACTGTCATTAGTAAATTCATGGTGCCATAAGCAGCCATTGCACACAGCGCTGCCACTAGAAAGGTGGGTCCTGTAAGTATCTTTCGAAGTGGTCGTTTATGACCAAGAGATTCGTCTATCGATGGCGTTGGAATTCTAATGAAAAGCTGGGTTAGAATTATGCCAAAACTAAATAGTGCCACTAATGCATAGGATGCGCTGAATAGTGCATCGGGAATTAGATCGCGCGTCAGGCTTGCACCATTTGGCCCGATGAAAGCAGCAACAAGCCCACCTAATAATACCCATGATATGGCCCGGCTTTTATATGATTCATCAACAATTTCTGCAGCAGCAAAACGATAGTATTGTCCAAGCCCGCTTGCAACTCCAAAAATTGTTGAACCGATACAAAAGAGTAAAAAGCTACTGCTATAAATACCCACAGCCGATGTTGCACCGGCAAGCATTCCAGCATAGCCACCCAATGTAAATCCAGCCCGACGACCATAGTGACGCATAAATAAAGATGCTGGTATCATCATCAACATCATGCAACCATAAGTTAAACCCAGTGGTAATGTAGCCAGTCTTGGATTAGGCGCAAGTATTACTCCAACAAGCGCAGAGGTTGCTATTGTTAGCGAAGTGCAGGACATCATAAGCCCCTGACAAATGGCAAGTAATGATAAGTTCTTTCTAAACATTGAGCCTTTTAGCATCTTTAATATCATGCAAGCAAGTCATGCGATCATTTCAATTTAGTTTCGTTAAAGGATCATAACTTGAAAATAGTGACCTTTGGCTTGGCTTGGCTGCAGATACAGACATATCGTTTGATCACCCACAATGGACTTTAAAGGATGACAGTGTTTTCTTAAAACGCTGTGACCATCACCCATTAAAAATAAGTTGCCAAAGATTCTATTTTCCCACTATTTGATCGAGAACCGTGTTTCCTTGCGAATGCAGATTAAATTTCTTTCAGAGGCATTCTCAAGATAATATTTATATCAACATAAACGACTAAAGAGCTTAGGTATTGGGCGTAACCAGAGTCATATAATTGCTTTAGTTTTTAATTCTGTGGCAACCTTTGTGCGATGACCTCTTGGTGTACTGCCAAATAACTTATGATAGCTGTAGGAAAAGTAAGATTGGGTGTCGAAGCCCGAAGCAATTGAGATATCGATAACACTACGATTCGTATTGAGTATTAGCTGTTTCGCGTGGGATAACCGCAAAGATAAATAAAATTGACTTGGCGTTCGATTACGATGCTTGTGAAATAGGCGTTCAATTTGGCGTAACGAGAGATTGCACCTTTTTGAAATGGCATTGAGCGACAGTGGTACTTCTATATTGGCCTCCATTACGTTGATGACGTCAATTAGTATCGGTGCATTCATCGCTAAGTCGAGCCGGCCAGCCATCTGTTGTGAGTCGATGCCACTACGAATTCGGTCATGGTGATAGTACTGAGAAATTTTCTGAGCAAGGCATCGACCATGCTGGTTCTCAATCAATTTCAGCATCATATCCAGGGTCGCAGTACCGCCTGAACAGGTGAAACGATTGCTGTCAATTTCATACAGTGTGAAAGTGATCTCCAATTGGGGATAAGCCTCTTTGAGTACGGGGATACTCTCCCAGTGAATCGTGCTACGACAATGATCGAGCAAACCCGCTTTGGCTAAAATAAAACTACCCCAGCTCACAGTACCCAGATTGACACCCTGCTTATCCATTTTCCTCAACAGATTGATTGTTGCTGTATCATCAAAATGCTGAGCATCTTCCGATGCGCAAATTATCAAGGTCTCCAGATCTCTTGCCTCAGCCAGTGGCTGTGTGGGAATTGATATACCAATGTTAGATTCTACAAATGAACCACTCGACGAAAAGAATTGCCACTCAAATAAACAGCTTTCGGATAAACGATTAGCAGTTCGCAGGGTTTCAACAGCACAACTAAACGGTATCATCGGATAACCGTCGATAAGCAAGATGCCGATTTTTTCAGTCTTTGTAGTGATGATTACTGCCCTCCAGCAATATGATCAATAACAGATTTAATTTTGTAATATTGACAGTTATATGCTGATTTTAAAAACTTAAACTGAACTCGTTTAAAAGCACAGTAGGTAGTTGTGTTCTTGAGCTTGTTCTTGAGCATTTCCTTTCGCTACTTTTAAGTCACTTAAAACTGATTAAACCTTTGAAATTGTTAAGCAGTTCCAAACAAGCCTGCGCCAATGAATAAGATAATACTCACGCCCATACAAACATAGGAAACCTTATTAATCCCCTTGATGGTTTGCTCCGATGCCTTTCCCTTTGTCTGGCACCAACTAGCAAGCATGGAAAATACACCACCAATAACGGCCAGTGTAATTACCATTTCCCGACTTAATAAAAAATCTATCATAACAATTGTTTCATACCAGTTTACTCGGATCGTTTCGAATAGGCCTCTAGGAAATCAGCAGCCGCTTTACTCCCACCTGAAAATGATTTCATTGCCTCTTCGTGTAATAAAGTCATGACTTCCTTCTTTATTTCGTTAGCGCGTGGATTACTGACAACATCCTCAATTTTTCTTGGTCTGGGTATATCAATTTCAATCACATGCCGAGTTTTAGTCGGTAAGTTGGTCATTATGATCAGCCGATCCGCAAGGAAAATAGCTTCATCAATATCAGTGGTTATAAAGAAATTGGTGTTCCGTTCTTCTTCGTAAAGATCCGCATAGTATTCCCACATCAATTCTTTTGACATATTATCAAGCCCCCTGAAGGGCTCATCCAATATCATGATCTCTGGCTTATTAATCATAGCGCGCGCAAGTTCAGCCCGCCTTTGCATACCGCCAGACAGTTGATCTGGATATTTATCCCTAAATGCTTCCAACCCTACTTTAACCAGTAGAAATTCTGCTAGTTCAGTTGTCTCTTTACCCGTTTCACCGCGTGCTCTGGGTCCATACATAATATTGTCATAGGTCGTCATCCATGGAAACAATGCGGATTCCTGAAACAACACCAGTCTATCTTTGCCAGGACCTGTTATGGGCTTACCATTCATGGTTATCCCACCCGTGGTTGGTTTTTCAAAGCCTGCGATTAATTGTATTAATGTACTTTTTCCGCAACCCGATGGGCCTATCATCACCGTGAGCTTATTACTTTCTATGGTGAACGAGCAATCCTTGATAACCTCTTTCGCAAAAGGCCCACCGCCATACACTTTACTGATGTTGTTAACCACTATCTCACTGCTATTCTGTGACCTTAGTTCAACTGCGGGCTTAACATTTTGCTGAGTTATTGCATTCATATTCTTCACCGTGTTTTCAACCAAGGTGTCAATCGACCACCTAAGCTACGTAGCATTTCACTACTAAAATAACCCGCAATACCAATGCTGATCATACCGACAACTATCTGTTCGTACGATCCACCAACATAGGAGTTCCAAATAAAGAATCCGAGGCCACCACCGGCACCGCCCGAACCACCGCCACCTGAAATCATTTCGGCCGCAACCACAACTTCCCAGGTAATGCCCATGCCTACTGCGGATCCAACCACAATTGAGGGTAAGGTAGCCGGCAGTACAACGCGTCTAAAAATATCCCATTGCGAAGCACCCATCGATTGCGCCGCTTGAAGATATTGTTTATTGATTGATTTAGCACCACCCAGCACATTGATAACGATGGTATAAAAAGCCCCTAGGAAGGTGACAAACGCAATTGACAGCTCTGCCGTTGGCCAAAAAATAATAGAAGCCGGTACCCAAGCAAGCGGCGGTATAGGCCGTAAGATTTCAAACGACGGGAAAGCCGTGTCATGGAAGGTACGATTGACCGCCATAAACAAGCCAAAAGGAATGCCGATAATCATCGCCGCACAAAAACCACCTAAGACGCGCATAAAGCTTAGGTACCAACTTCCCCAATAACTCGGATCACCAATGAGTCCGCCCCAGCTCGCGAATACATCTGTTGGGGGTGGTATTAAGCCGATCCAAGGTACAAGATATCCAAACCATCCCTCGAAACGAGCGCCTACTTCCCAAATCAACAAAAAAATAGTGATGGAAATGATGCCACGCCAAAAAGCTCGGCTTAAAACTTTATCTTTTAACTTAATTATATTCATTTTCAATTACCCCTCCTTCTCGCCGGCTTCGAAGGCTTTCTTAGCTTCTTCATGCACGACACCTTTTGCTTCTTCCATCAATTCACGGAACCTTGGACTGGTGAGAACGCTATAATCACGCGGATGAGGAATATCAACTTCAACTACTTTCTTCGGTTTACACGGTCTAGAAGACATGATTATTAGTCTGTGGCCCAGAAATATGGCTTCTTCCAGATCGTGAGTTATGAAGAAAATTGTCACTTTATTTTTATAGTAAATATCGAGTAGGGCTTCATGCATGACAGATTTTGTCAGCGAATCAAGTGCTCTGTAAGGCTCATCAAATAACAATACCTTCGGGTCAAGCATTAATGCACGTACAATTTCTACCCGCCGTCGCAAACCAGAAGATACTTCTCCAGGAAAGCTGTGTTCAGTACCATTCAGACCGGCATCTGCCATCATTTTAAGTGCTTTTTCATAGACTTCGTCTTTACTGAGCTTTCCAGCCATCATCGGACCAAAAACAACATTTTCAAGATTAGATTTCCATGGAAACAAGGCACCATTTTGAAAAACAACAATACGATCTGAACCAGGTTCAGCCTTCATTTTTCCAGGCCCACAAAGCAGCTCATCATCCAGATAAATCTGGCCTGACGTAATATCGTGAAATCCAGCTATGGCGTTGAGCAAGGTTGTCTTTCCACATCCAGAAGGTCCAACAATCATGCATATTTCACCTCCTGGAATATCAATTGAGCAGTGATCAACTGCCATCACAGCCGCACCATCAGGATCATAAACTTTTACAACCTCTTCGATACGAATGGCACCCTTGATTATATTTTTCTGAGAGTTAGTATCAGTGTTCATTGCAGCGCTCATTAATTGTCTCCCAAAGCAAGCTCTCGAACTCGCCATTGCATCATGAAATCTCCAGCCATGCGCACCATCGTACTGGTCACAAAACCGACCACACCTAACGTAATCATGCCGATCACGATCGTGGGGTAAGTCACCATTGTGTAGGCCGTATTAATCACGTATCCCAGTCCAAATTGACCCGATACCATTTCTCCAGCGACTAACGAAAACCAGGCAACTCCGATTGAGATTTGAAGGCCCGTAAAGATATATGGCATTGCACCCGGCACAATCACATGTCTGAATGTTTGCCAACCATTAGCACCCAAGCAGCGCGCCGCCCGTGTATAGGATTCGTCAATAGATTGAACACCCAACATCGTATTTAAAGTAGTGGCAAAAAACGAAGCCAGGAAAGTTAGGAATATAACCGGCGTTTCAGAACCACTGAACATAATAATGGCCAGTGGAACCCAGGCCAGAATTGGAATAGGACGCAGCACTTCAAAAAGAGGAAATATGAATTCATTAAACTTTTTCGACCAACCTAACAATAACCCTAATGGCACACCGAGCGCTGTCGCAAGAAAAAAGGCATAAGCAATTCGGCGCAGACTAATGCCGATGTGGGTGTAATATTCTGGGGTAAAAACTGATAACCCGTAAATAGGGTCTTTACTAAAGTATTCGATTACTACTTCGGTTAATCCTGGCATATCCTCAAACCGAGGTAATTTCCAGACTTCAACGAAGAGGTACCATATTCCTAGCAAAAAGCCGACTCCAATCAACATAAGGTAGGGCTTTGGACTTTTTAACCAGTTTGAAATTCGGTACATGGTTAAAGCCATACCGGTCATTTCTGATGCCTCTAAGCTTGTTGTGTTCATAATATCCTCAAGATGTACTTATCGTACTTATATCATAAAATAACAGTCAACTAACCTCAAAACTCACTCTATTAAAACTGTTATATTATGTGTGTTTGCTGACTAACCGTTTCTATTACGCTTGGTTACTTTATTATTTTTATTATGCTTCGCTTCTAACTATTTTTATTACGTTTGCTTTCTAGCAAAATTAATTGGGTACTTTGTCACTAAGACCCTATCCTCCGCCATCATAAAAATTTGACGAAGGACAGGATTTTCTTAGTCAATAATAGTTATTAACTATCCAGGAAAAGGACCGTCTTGCGCCCGTACTTCACCAATAGGGGCCGTTAGTCCACGCTCTTTTAAGATAGCCTCAGTAAATTCAGTCATGACCGCATCATCTCGAAGTGTGTCAACATGAATAGTTTTGATACTATGTAGGAACGTGGTTGCTTTCGTAATAAGAGCTTGAGCCTTCGGTGTAATACCAAACGCAAGCTCGATCCGTACTGGCGTTCCACCTTCCGCATCTGAATAGGCGCCTGCCATCGACTTCCACAGCACTTCTTCAGTAAAACCAGTGGTCTGTGATTCAGCCATTCTGACTACTGCCATAATATTAGCGGGGTCGGCCATGAACAATTGTGCGTCAAGCTCAGCATTTAACCAGGCTTTAACGACGTCAGGACGCTGTTCAATAAGATCACCACGCATGGCTATGAAGCCACCATCATTTTCGTCAACTGAAGCACCTGATGCAATTCGCTTTGCAAGACCTTCTTCAACAAGGCGTGATGCAGTGGGCTCCCAAATGGCTGCAGCATCCAATTTACCCGCACGAAATCCACTAGTGATAACTTCGATGTTCTGATTCAGGTAGCTTTTAGGGGTAATGTTTGCTTTTTCAAAAACAGCTAATGCAAAACGGTCAGTACACGCGCCTTTGGGTACTGCGACGTCTTTACCATTCATCCACTGAAGCGCTTCGTCAGAGTTAGCGAAGTCAGGTGCATCCATTCGTGCCAGCATGATATTACATTGATCAAAACCAAGACCCGCTGTGGCAACTATACTGATAGGTGCCACTCTTTCTTTGGTGGTAGAAACGATAGCGGGCATGTCACCCATGTAACCGATATGCTGCTTACCAGCAAGCATGCCATTGACAATTACGGATCCCGCAAGTCCAATTTGAAACTCAACGGTTGACCCTTCAGGTAGGTACTTTTCGTATAGCTTTTGATCACGCATTACTACACCAGACCAAGCTTCAGTATAGTAAGGTTGGTACCCAATAACTAGGTTAATGGGCTCCCCAACCTTGCCATGGTCAAGTGTTCCTGCAGAAACAGTGGATACAAAGCTAGTTGTTGCAATACCGATTGCGGCTACAACAGCAGTTAAGCCAAAAGTTACTCGACTCTGTGCATTTTTCATATTTTTTATCATAATTAAAGTCTCTCTCCTCAATGATTAATATTCTAATAAAGTGCATTTAAGTTAACGTTATTGTTCTACTACTCTTTTTTAGGTCTTTTCTACTTCTACTTATTTACCTCCGGTTTGTAAAAAATAAATTCTTTTATTTTTTTAATTAAGGACAATTAGGTCTCAGGAGATGCTAACTAAAACTATCATAACGAATCATTCCTGACGCTAACTGTATTTCTGTAATAAGTGGCCTTATTGTCGCGTCGACTAAAGGTTGGGGGCCTGCAATGTAGGCCATCGTATTTTCTTGACCGGGTGTCATTGAGTTCAAGGCCGCTTCGTGAACCCACCCATATCCATGTGAAAGCTTTCCAATGCTTTCCGGAGGCCTTGAATCTGAGGACTCTTGAGAAGCAACCATCTGTACAGAAAGATTATTTGGGAATCGTTTAACCATCGAATTAAGTCTTTCAACAAAAATCATGTCATCCCAAGTCCGTATACCAAAATATAAACTAGCTTTATGAGAATCGAAATAATTCACTTTGCAACCATGTTCAAGGATGGACATGAGACCAGCAATACCAGAACCACCAGCAATCATCACAAGATCATGATTTTCATCCGGGTGAAATGTTGCCTTTCCTAACGGTCCAAATATTTCTATTTCGTTATTGACGCGATCAGAGCTGGAAATCCAGTCGGTAAAGCTACCGTACTGCTTCTGTTTAATAATAAACTCAAGCGTATTGGTACTAGCCTCGTAATTAACCATCGAGTAAGCACGATATCCATCAATACCAGGCGCTTTTATAACAAAAAATTGGCCAGCATGAAATGATATGGGGAAATCTAACTTAACCTCGAAACGCAAAATATCAGACGATAACATTGACAGATTTAAGGTGGTTGCTTGGAGGTGAAGGGGTATTAGATCATCGGCTCTAAAGGGTTCTATCTTTGAAGGCACACCGAGCTTACAATTTGTTTTTGCAGTTGCCTGACACATCAAGAATTCATTTTTTTCGACTTTTAAATTTTTGTGACCAGGTGCATCTGGCCAACCAAAGTCTAAATCTCCCTCTTTGAGTCGAGCCCGACATGAACCGCATGTGCCAGTAGAACATTCATACGGCAACGAAATACCAGCACGCAGTCCAGCAAAGAGTAATTTCTCTTCTGGCGCTGCTTCGAAGCTATGGGTTTGACCCTTTTTTTCTATTTCGATCAGCATTGTTGCATTAAATTCCGATTATATTAACTCTCGGCCTACAGGACCATACTAAGCAGCCCTGAGGGTGATAAAATTTTTAAAATCCTAGCTTTTTCAATGTTTAAATTAAGTAACTTGTGCTTCAATTGATTATATCCAAAAAATTAATCATCGTCGTCATCATCGAAGTCATATTCTAACTCCTTCTCAAGATTCACAATTACTCGACCATTTTCTTCTTTAACTGGATACATTAGCAGCGGCTTTTCAGTAGGCCCCTTAGGCTCTCCAGTCTTCATATCCCATTGCCATAGGTGCCTGTCACAAGTAAGGACACCTTTAGCACAGAGGCCTGAATCTTCTAAATACTCTTCCATATGGGGACACACCGGAGGATAAGCGCGAAAGCCATCTCCAACATTAGCAACTAAAAAACTAATACCCCCAACGTTGAATGGTTTCAAGGAATTCTCTGCTACTTCATCAGTAGCACATACATCTTTCCAACTCATATTCTTTTTCCTAGCCTATGTGTTATTGGCTAAATTGGCCAATGGGTTCCTTTATCTAGTCTTCGAGTGTCGAGTCGAACTTCGCGCTCAATAAATTTTACATCGTCTCCATCGATTACGAATTTATCGTTATAACGCCCCACAAGAAAAATTCTAGTTGTTCCCGAATCAACGTGAGAACTGTTTCCGCCCAAAAGAGTTTGGAAAACAGTGAGTGACGTTACTGCAGTAGCCGATTTATTATCGTCTGCTACATCTACTCTATAAACAACTCCGTGACGCTTTAATGGTGAATCGTCTATGTTATGCTTACGTAGTTGGCCCGTGATGGACTCCATATATTCTTTGGGCCCACCCATGTATTCCATATCTTTCTGAATTTCAGGACTATAGGCTCTTATGTAATAATTGAAGTCTTCAGAACAAAAATCGAGCCAATTTTTCCATTCACAATCATCTTGGTATAAACATGTTTTATATATAAGACTTTTTATTTTATCAGCCGTCTCTGCGCCATTCACAGCCATTGCTGCCTCCATTAATTTGATCTAAATTGGGTTTTGTCATTCTTCGGCAACTGGCTAATGCCAATTACCGAAGCTCAATGTTTGCTAAGTCTGTTTAAGCAGTTTCCTTCTGCTCAGAAGATGCCTGAACTGGTGGCTCTTCAAATGGCTGATCTGGATGACTTGGAGAACGACCAACCCAGCGGCCCCATTCTTCATAATAATGTCGCATACCATTTTCATCATGAATCGTTTCGTTTTCATGTCGTCCATGCAATATTTGTCGGCTTTCTGATCCCGCACGCATTGTGGCGCCCTGACCTGTTACCGCAATTAAATCTTCACATAGGTTTCGACCAAACGGACCCCATATAGAGTTATGGTGATCAATACGAATTTTGCGATCTTTTGGACTGTCACTTGCAAGCCCTAGTCCACGAAACTCAATCATTACTTTATTAGGCCCCAAGGGCGTCATGATGTCGGAGCGTAGCGCTGAACCTCGCAGGTTAAAATTAACACCCGGAAACATATCAATCATGTACCATTGATTCGCTGGCAAATGTGGAAATGAAAGTTCTTCACGTGAATGAAATCCTTCGTAATTTTCATATTGGACTTCAAAACTGCCTACGTTAATATGGCCACCTGTAAAGCCGGTATTTTTACGCGCAAAATACTCATCATTAAAACCAGTTATGCGGTTATGATAATGCAAGTAGTCATGATAGAACTCACAGTTAGTGTCATGCCATAACTTGTAGTTACAGTCGATAATTGCTTTATGATAATGAAATACCTCTAAAGGCTCTTCATTAACTGAAGGCGCTAAACTATCAAAAGCACCAGCAGCAAACTCTTCAACCGTCTGATTGATGTTGTCATTCAAGCTCACCCAAATAAACCCCCCAAAATAAACTTCGCTTTTGAGTTCACGTAGACCAACATCAGATTCACATAATCGATCCTGATATCCTTCATCTTTTCGAGTAATATTGACACATTTACCTTTCATGTCGAACTGCCAAGCATGGAACATGCAGGTCATTGTTTTTGGCGTACCGGAAGGCGTACTTTTTGCAAAGCTGCCTGAAGGTCTACGCTCAATCATGTTTCCACGATGAGGGCAAACATTCAGGAATGCACGGACCTTCATGTCCTTTCCACGAACTACAATTACTGGCTCACGAGCAATTGTCATTGTTCTAAAGTCATAAGCATTTTTTAGCTCAGATTCATGACAAACAGGAATCCAAGTTTGTTTCCAGATTTTTTCTAATTCTTCTTCGAAGATCGCTTCGTCAGAGTATATTTTACTATCAACCCATTCACCTGATTGTAAATTAGGTGGCGCAGTCCACTGCTCGTGATTTCTCGCTGACATAATTAAGGCCTCATTAAGTTAAATTATAGAAACGTGTAGATAGGGTATTTAAATTATTTTCATCAGAACTGGTCCGTTATAGTTGAGACTTCCAGTCAACCTCTTTAGCAAATTTTTGACGCTCTTCCGGACTCATATAAACGGTATGCTCAGGGCCAGGGTAAACACGCTGCCTAACATCGTCAGCATAGCGGGTAAATACATCTTCCATTATTGGGATTAAATCAGTGTAAATTTTTGAATGGCGAGGCACATGCTCTTCGTAAAGATGTAACAAATCAGATGTAATAATGTGTACACCGTGGCCTTTGTTGCCTGCTCCAAGGCTAATGACCGGTACAGGTAGTGTTTCAGCCAGATATTCACAAACGTCTTCGCTGGTAACTTCACACATAATGGAGAAACAGCCTGCATCAACGAAGGCCCATGCATCATCTACTAGTCTTTTAGCAACATCAGCTGTTTTACCTTGAGCGAAGAAACCACCAAGCTGTGGCATACGCATGGGTGTAATACCGATGTGTCCTTGAACGGGAATGCCGGCTTTGACAATCGCTTCTATATTTCGTGCATGATGCTGATTACCTTCACACTTCATTACTTCGGCGTTTGCCTGATGAACAAATTTACCCGCATTTTCAACAGCCTGTTCAGGAGATACATGAAAACTCCAGTAAGGCATATCAACCATACGTAAACCATATTTGCTGCCTCGGTCAATAGCTTTGGACATCATCATTACTTCGTCAAAACTAACTGTCACCGTCGACTGATGCCCAAACAAAATCATACCGCCAGTATCGGATACACATAAAATATCAATTCCTAACCGATCTGCAATTACAGCACTTCTGTAATCATAAATTGCCATTTGTACTATTTGCTCGTCCTCACGCATTTTACGTTGAAGCTCCCTGATCGTGACTTTCTTCCTTTTAGGTGCTTGCTCTGTCATTTCTGTCTCCGCTGTGGTTTTTTTTAATTTATTGTTTTTAATGAGAAGGATAATAATCAGCGCAGACAAAATCTGTCAAAGAGATATTTCTTATCATTTGATAGGCACCACCTAACTAGGTGCGGAAAATGGCCTAATTCCCTATTGATAATTAACAGGCTGATTTACCTTGAAATGAGGATTCTAGTGCGATTATTGACTGTAATTTGGTTTTTTTATAATAATTGTGAAGCAGTTTTTTGATAGATGTAAATCGTCTATAGTCATAAATATTTTATGAAGAAACCCGAAATAAAATCATTACCCCCACCATAATAAGAATTATAGCAACTAACTTTTTGAGAAAAATCAGGGGCAAGACATGAACGAACTTAGCGCCCAAAACAGCTCCGACGCTGAGTATTAGAGCCAACGATAGGCCGAGACTGAAGTCAACATCTGAATGCGCCATGTTACTGATTGTTGCTGTTAATGAGATAGGTACCTGTACCGCTTGAGATAACCCAATGGCAGTAAGAATAGGCGCTTTTCGCCATAATAAGATGGGGATTAATAATAACGGCCCCCCTGTGCCGGTTAAAGCTGAGCCAATGCCTGTAATGAATCCGATTGAAATTAATTCGGTATTGTTCAAGGATAATTGGGCATACTGTTGGCGCCCACTGCGATAAACTGCATCGAGACCAGATGCCAGAATTAAAAAACCAATGGCTATTTCCAGCCAATAAGCAGGAATAAATGGCAGAACATAGCTCCCAATATAGGCGCCAGGCAATGCACCGATACATATTTTAAGTGCCAACGACCACTGTATCGAGCCCTGTTTCGCATACATAATGGCGCCGATCAAGCCAGTAAATATGTAACCCACCATGCAGGCCGGTATCGCAACATGCAATGGCACTGAACTGAAATATTTGAGTGTCGGCACTAACAATACGCCACCAATTCCGACCCCACCAATGAGGATGCCGACAACAAATACAACCACTGTTAAGATAGAAGAAAACAAATTGATTAATTTATATTAAAGGTTTAAGGGCCTAAGAAAGCCAACTAATTAGCCTGAATAATAAACTAGTTAACGAAGGAATAATAATATCTTTTCGTTCGTAACTAGTGATATCGTATTGGATATAAACACTTTTTTAGTATATTTACCTATCGGATAATAATATGTTTCTCAGGCAATTTCAGTATTTGGTAGCACTTGAACAGGAAGGACATTTCGGTCGTGCCGCTGAAAAATGTCATGTTTCTCAGCCAAGTTTGTCGAGTGCATTAAAGAGCCTTGAGGAAGAACTCGGCATACCTATTATATTACGACAGCAAAAATTTCAGGGGTTTACTGAAGAAGGCAAAAGGGTTGTGAGTTGGGCAAAAAGGCTGCTGGCGGATAGGTCTGCCATGCTTGAAGAGCTCGCAATTATGAAAAATAGTTTACACGGACGATTGCGCATTGGTGCGATTCCCATGAGCTCACCTTTATTTCCAACACTCAGCCAATTATTTCAAAAACACTACCCTTCAGTACAACTAGACGTACAGTTTATGAGCCTAGATCAAATGGTTCAGGGATTAATAAATTTCGAGATTGACATTGGTGTAACTTATCTAAATGACCCTTTATTAGAAAAATTTATCACTATGGCACTATTTGAAGAGCCTTTATATTTATTGTTACCGGACAATGACTGGTTAGGTGATCAACCATCCATCACATGGAAGGAGGCTGCGACTTTACCCTTGAGTCTATTGTCTAAATCGATGCGTGAAAGACGCATAATGGACGACGCATTTGTAAGCGTGGGGTGTGAACCAATGCCAAAATTAGAATCAAATTCAATATTCCAACTGGCTTTTCATGCGATGGCTGGAGACTTGGCAACAATTGTACCGAAACGCTTTGCACATTTACCCAATACACGCCAAAAAATATTAACTGATCCAAGCGTATCTCAGGTATTGGGGTTAGTCTGGGTTCATGGAAATCCGGTATTACCGATGACCAATGCTGCTACTAAATTAATTCGAGAGGCATTAGATTCAGGTGCATTGGAGAAGATTAGTTTCTTGGGAGAATAGTTTTGATTATTAGTAAAATGACACAGTACTTAATAGTGAAAACTTGTCGATTATGATATCGACAGCGGTTTACTAATGGCATTGTTTTGTAAGTTGTGAACTAAGATAGGAACTTTAACCCTACTAATAACGTGGAGTTTTGATGTCGGTGCTTAATTTATCTTAATTGATTTCAGATTGCAGAAATTAGCTTTAGATCCAAAACATAGGACGATCTTAAAAAGAGCTTTAATAACAAAATATTCGGCTCTTTTAATTTATAGCTGCCCGTCTTCTTCTAGTACTTTTCTGGCAACTCTAAAACATTCCAGTGACTGTGGTACACCGCAGTAGATACCAACCACATGAATAGTGGCACGAATCTGCTCTTTTGTGACACCATTTTTAATTGCGCCTCGACAGTGAATTTCCCATTCGTGCATTTTCCCCAGAGCCCCAATCATTGCCAAGTTCATTAAAGATCGAGTCTTAGCGTCGATTGATTCATCACCCCAGCCAAAGCCCCAACACCATTCCGTCATCGCTTCCTGAAAGGGTCGTGTAAAATCATCAGCGTCCGCTAAATTTTTCTCGACATATTCAGCGCCCAAAGTGGACTTTCGTTTTTCCAAGCCAGTTTCAAATCTTTCTTTATCCATTGTAATCTCCTTTATTTTTAAATCTTTAACATTAATGCATCAACCGCACTAAACCAGTGGCTCACAAACTGCTTAACAGCGATAAACAAACATGCTTATAAAGGTGCTCATCAGTTAGCAAAACAAATAAGTTCCCTGAGAGCCTGTCGGACATTGGAGTCCGCCAAGCAAAATAACCGAGTATAAAACAGCCTCACGCCAAAACGTCTACATTGCCTACATCTTATAGGAAACAAATAAATCAGCGATGTAAACATTCCGAAAAACAATAAAACACCAAGCGTTGTTAGCCTCAAGACCATACCAGCGTTTAGTTCACCTTCATAAACACCATTTTGATTGCTGAACACTGAGGTCATAATTTAAACAAAATAGCTGTAGTGAATATCAATATAACGAATAGATTGATCAGTTTTTATAAGTTCAAATCAAAACTATCAAAAACTCGAATAAGGTCAACCTTCTTAACAGCAGTAATGCCTAGTAGGAAGTCATGCATAGAAAGACCCATAAATTATAAAGCTGTATCGATCAATAGCATTCCTAACGAGTTTGGCAAAGCAATTTAAAAGCCAAGCTATGCTGCAACGTCAATAACACTGGTTGTATAAAATGTTTTCTACACCTTATTTGGACGCTACCTATTGAGATTAACACGCGCTATTATCGCAGCCATGACTGATAGAAAACACTTGCTCATTGTTGCTCACAATCCATCGCCAAATACTCAAAAATTAGTCGACGCCTGCTTGCTAGGCGCTAATCATCAAGACATTGAAGGGGTCGAAACAAAACATGTTGCTCCTTTACAGGCAACACCTGAAGATGTTTTTTGGGCCGACGCCATGATTCTCGGCACAACCGAAAACTTTGGTTATATGAGTGGTGCTTTAAAAGATTTTTTCGACCGTATTTATTATCCTTGCCTTGAGAAAACAGAGGCTCTGCCCTACGCGCTTTATATTCGTGCAGGTCTGGACGGAACAGGCACAAAAATAGCGGTTGGGAAAATAACCGCAGCCCTTTGCTGGAAGGCGGTACAAGAACCCATTATCCTGAACGGCGAATACAAAACAGAATTCGAAAAACAATGCGAAGAACTCGGCATGCTAATGGCGGCCAGTGTTGAAGCGGGCATCATTTAAAACAGGATTAATCATGAAAAATTTTACTGGAAAAAAGGCAATCGTGTTTGGCGGCACCTCAGGCATTGGACTTGAAATAGCCAAATCACTTCAACAATCTGACGCAGCAGTCATCACAGTCAGTCGACGCGGCCCCCAGGGTAATGCCAATGACGGCATGCAGAATGAAATCGCCGACGTTCTTGATAGAGATGCTTTGCAAGCTATTTTCGAACGTCACACCGGGTTTGATTATCTGGTGAATGCAGCAACCGGTGGGGCTCGTGCTATTGGCCCTTTCCTGGAGATGGATCTGGATGGTTTTCAGGGCTCATTCGCAAAGCTCTGGGGTTACCTGAATACCGTTCGTCTAGGCGCACCACACATGTCTCAGGATGGCGCTATTGTGTTGCTGAGCGGATACCCCGCCAGAAAAGTAAAACCAGGTTCAATTGCTATTGGAACCGTTGGCAATGCGGTCGAAGGTTTTGTTAAGCTCGTTGCGAGTGAAATCAAGCCATTACGCATCAATGCAGTCTGCCCAGGATTAATCGATACTCCCATGTTTACCCAACAGGGTGAAGCGCGAGATGATTTTCTTTGCAGCGTTACCGAACAGCATCTCATACCAAGAGCAGGCCAGCCTGATGAAGTCGCTTCAGCAGCGATATTCTTACTGGAAAACCGATTCATTACAGGCACCATTGTCGACGTCGATGGTGGTGCCTTATCTGCCTAGACATACCGGTCTAGTCAATACTGCTCTGATTCAAGGACACGCTAAGTTAGGCTAGATAGCTAATCTGCACACAGACAACCGGCCCACCAGTGATAGCCCACTGGCCTGGCTTTGCAGATTCAGTTTGAAATAAATGCATAGCTGGAAGAGTAATCGCGCTTGAATCAGACGATAAAATAGAAATAGCGCTTTCGACCGAATAGATTAACAATGGGCCGATACTAACGGATAAGGTCTGACTGTTACCGTCATCTAACACGGTCACTTTTGATCGGCATTTATGTTGTCGAGTCATCACATTAAAGTCAAGAATATCACCGTCATGCAATGTAGCTTTAGTAAGCCAGCCGCCATCAAAATGAGCCAGATCAAACCGTTGGCTTAATGAGTCTCGCTGGCCACTGTCATGATCTAGGGTTAAGCCATTTCCATTGATCAAAATTAGTGTTCGATCGTAGTGTTTAAAATCAGAAAATTCGCCACTGCTATTAACGGGTGCCATACTTAGACGCCAATCAAAGCTATCCTCATTAGATCCGCCAAACAACAACTCCTGTGTACGGCCCTTACCGTTTTTCCAGGCAACAGTCCGATATTGATCAGGGGATATGATATTAAACTGCATTAGAAAGTGACCTAGTTAGGTTAAACTAATTATTTCAAAGAAAAAGACCTTATCACATATGGCAGGCGATAGACGATGAGCAACAAACCGCACGGCGATCTCGCTATTCGAACGCTGGCAATGCCAGCGGACGCAAATCCATCAGGTGATATTTTTGGTGGTTGGGTCTTATCTCAAATGGATATTGCAGCCAGCACCTGTGCAGTCGAACGGGCTCAGTGCCGAACTGTCACCGTAGCACTTGACGCCATGAGCTTTATTAGCCCGGTAAAAATTGGCGATGTACTCAGCGTATACACCGAGTTGAAAAAGGTAGGCAATACCTCAATGGATATCTACGTTGAAGCTTGGGCCAAACGTGGACGACTAGGCCAAATGGACAAAGTGACTGAGGCTATGTTCAAGTTTGTAGCCGTTGACGAAAACGGGTTGCCAACAGCGGTGCAACCTCTTTAGAATCAGCCGTTATATAGCCTTATTCAGCAATTCTACCCAGTGCACTACCGGCACGCTTGAACCATTGCCAATCTGCAACTGACAACCAATATTGGCGGTTGCTATTACTTCTGGTGTATCGACAGTCAGAGCAGCCTGCTTGTTAGCTTGCAACTTCTTCGATATTTCTGGTTGTAGAATCGAATAAGTTCCAGCAGAACCACAACATAAATGTGAATCCACTACATGGCATACATGAAAGCCAGCATTCGCTAAAATTTTCTCTACAACACCTTTTAAACCTAGGGCATGCTGCATCGTACAGGGTGTATGAAATGCAACTCTATTTGGTCCATCAGACGCTTTATCGATAGTAATTTTTTGATCCGCCATTTCTCTCGCAACGAGCTGACTTAAATCGAGCGCAAGGTCACTAATAGTTTGACCTTTTTCAGCATACCCGATCTCATCTTTAAAAATATTGCCGTAATCCTTTATGCTCACGCCGCAGCCAGACGCTGTAAAAACAATCGCTTCAACGCCTGATTCTATTTTAGGCCACCAGGCATCAATCAATCGTCTAGCTTGCGCTTTACCTTGCTCTATTTGAGAGGTGTGCATGCCGACTGCACCACAGCAATTATTCTGGTTTATTTCGATAACGCTTAAGCCTAAGCGATGCAGTAGCTGTTTAGCAGCAGCATTGGTATTGGGTGACAGAGCCGGTTGAACACAACCTGATAACATCAGTACTTGTCTTCCTTGTTGAGTCAGATGCTGATCAATAACCTCATCTATCGGTGGCTTTGCCATTGGTATCGATTCAGTTAATTTTCTCGGTAAAAACCAACGACACTTCTGTGCTGCCTTTATTGAAAATTTGAATATCCAGCCAGAGTTCAAAAACTGGGTAATGCCCCATCGAAATCCACGCTGCCAGACCGAACGGGGTAAATCTTTTTCAATAGCTTCGCGTCCAATTTCTAAGAGATGACTATAGTTAACTCCCGATGGGCAGGTTGTTTCACAACTTCGACAGGTCAGGCAGCGGTCAAGGTGAAGCTGCATCTCCTTATTTGCTGAGGCACCTTCGAAGTATTGCTTCATCTGATAAATACGACCACGTGGGCCGTCTAATTCATTGCCACCTAGTTGATAAGTTGGGCAGGTTGCATTACAAAAGCCACAGTGTACGCAACTACGTAAAATCGACTCGATCGCTTCTGCTGATTTTCCCTCTTTGAATCGTGGTGATAAGTTTGTTTGCATGGTTAAAGTCCGGCGTATAACCGGCCGGGATTAAATATTCCGGCCGGATCAAAGCTTGATTTAAGATTTCGATGTAATGTCATAATTGCATCGGTTGGGCGATGGAATATAGCGGAATGACCATCATATCCTCGATAAGCACAGACAGTACCTCGGTGATCCTGAACCACTTGCTGCCTCAATTGATCTAGGTCGGCTTGTGATACTTCTACCCAACGCTGTGCACCACCCCATTCAATCAGCTGTGATTCAGCCGTCAAAAAATCAGGCTCAATACTGGGTACCGATACTCTTGCGATGGCTTTTACCTGATCAAAAAAGGAATGTGTTTGTTCCTTTAACTCAGACCAGGTTTCATCATGCTCAATTTTATTATCTCCACCCAAATCCTGACAGGCGCTATCAAGTCCTTGCTGACTACCCGACAGGCGTATTTTAGTCTGGCCCTGATACCAAACTGATGCTGAAATAGGATAGGGCGATCGTCTTTTTTGGTTGATCCAGTCAATATGTGCTTGCGCATCTGCATGTTCGAACATCAGCGTTGTCTCGGCCTCGTATATTGGGATAACGCGAATTGACACTTCGAGTAAAATACCCAGTGTGCCTAATGCGCCCACCATTAAACGCGACACATCAAATCCTGCGACATTCTTAATGACACGACCCCCAAAGTTAACAATTTCACCCCGACCATTGAGCAGTTTCACACCCAGAATAAAGTCACGAATAGCGCCAGAGAAGGCGCGCCTTGGACCCGTTAAGCCACTCGCGACCATGCCGCCTATGGTAGCCTCATCACCAAAGTATGGTGGTTCGAAGCCCAACATTTGGCCCTTTTCAGCCAAAAGTAACTCTACCTCTTTTAGCTTGCAGCCTGACCGTAAAGTGATCACCAATTCGGCCGGATCATAATCAACAATGCCGCTATGGCCGCTCACATCAATATCCGACGCATCCACAGCATGACCATAAAACGCCTTGCTATTGCCACCAATAATTCTCACTGGCACACCATTTGCGGATGCTAATTCAATCTGTGACTGAAGGTCATCTTCTAGATTAACTTGTGGAATGCTTATTTTTGGAATCAAGGAAGCCACTAGAATCGGTCCAACTCTGGGTGCGGTAGTTCACCATGGTGAACATGCATCGCATTAAATTCAGCGCAGCGTGCCAACGTGGGTATTGCCTTGCCTGGATTCATAATGTTAGCAGGGTCGAAAGCGGATCGAATGGCGTGAAATTGATGGCGCTCTATATCACTAAACTGAACACACATTTCGCCTAGTTTTTCGACTCCAACTCCATGCTCACCCGTAATCGTACCGCCATGATGAATACATAACTGTAAAATTCTGCTACCCAGCTGTTCCGTTTTTTCAAACTCACCTTCATTATTGGCATCGTACAAGATCAACGGATGTAAATTACCATCGCCGGCATGAAAAACATTGGCTATGCGTAAACCATACTCATCGGAGAGTCGGTTGATTTCAGTTAACACAGCACCTAGTGCCTTTCGCGGAATAGTGCCATCGATACAATAATAGTCAGGTGATAATCGCCCAACCGCAGGAAACGCTGCTTTGCGTCCTGACCAAAATAATAGCCGTTCGGCATCATCTTTGGCTAATCTTGTTTCTACTGCCCCGCTGCTTTTTAATATGCTGTCCACTTTGCTTATTTGAGATTCAACTTCCGCTTCGGTACCGTCGAGTTC
>Ga0307489_10000491_pt1 | contig 24098 bp, 12 predicted proteins | sample SB12metaG_FD_202247 | JGI IMG/M metagenome (GOLD analysis project Ga0307489, IMG submission 202247) | Sea-ice brine microbial communities from Beaufort Sea near Barrow, Alaska, United States - SB 1.2 | ecosystem: Environmental > Aquatic > Marine > Coastal | place: USA: Alaska | collected... | reverse complement strand
CTATTTATGCCGCTGATAATGCTGATACAATAGCTAGTCATTTCTACGAGCAAGGTAAAGCCGATGCAGTTAAAGATATGATGGCTAAATCTAAAAATATAAATCAAGATCCTAGGCCACAAGCTAACGGTGATATTTTTATTGGAGGATTAAAAGTAAAAGCAGTAAATGGTGTTGATAGTTCTAAGTTGAAATTTAAAAGTAAAAAATAACAACAACTAAAAATAAAAATTATGAGTTTATCTGGTGGGAGTTTTCCCGCAAGTTTAGTTCCTTCACAAAAAAGAATGGCATTAAGAGAGAATTTTCTTTCTTTTGATGACGCTGCTGGAGGGAATTTTGCACAACAATATCTACCTGAGCTTTACGAAGCTGAAGTAGAAAGATACGGAAACCGAACTTTAGGTGGTTTCTTGAGAATGGTAGGAGCTGAAATGCCTATGACATCTGATCAAGTAATTTGGTCTGAACAAAATAGATTACACATAGCTTACCAAACAGCAGTTGCTGCTGATGCAGGCGGTGCTAATGCTACTGCAAATGCTACTTTAACTATTAATTTAACTGGAACTGGAACTACTTCTGGAGCTGTAAGAGTTGGTCAAACAGTTCTCTTCACAGACAACGCTACAGGTTTAGTTTCTGGAAAAGGTTTAGTACAAGCTTTAGGTAATTCTGGCGGTGGTGGTCTTACTAATGATGTACTTTCTATAGCTGTATACGGGGTTGCTCAAGCTGGAACACCAATGGCTGATTTAGGAATAAATGGAGCTTCTGTAAACTTATTTGTTTATGGTTCTGATTTTGGAAAAGGTACTGTAGGAATGGCTGGTTCTATTGAGCCATCTTTTACTCAATACCAAAATTCTCCAATTATAATTAAAGATAACTTTCAAATTAATGGTTCTGATGCTGCTCAAATTGGGTGGGTTGAAGTTGCTACTGAGGATGGGCAGTCTGGATACTTATGGTATTTAAAAGCTGAGTCTGAAACTAGATTAAGATTTGAAGATTATTTAGAAATGGCAATGATTGAAGGAGAGTTTATGTCTGCTGCAGGTGTTGCTGTTAATGCTTCTACTATTCCTTTCAATGATGGTGCAGCTATTGCTCCTAATGGTCAGGTTGTAAAAGGTACTGAAGGTTTATTTGCTGCTATCGAAGCAAGAGGTAATGTATATTCTGGTTTTGCTGGAGCTGCTGCTCCTGGTTCAGGTGCTTTAGGTGATTTCGATGAAATCCTTAAAAACTTAGACAAGCAAGGTGCTATTGAAGAGAACATGTTATTCTTATCTAGAGCTACTGCTCTTGATTTTGATGATATGATTGCTGCTGTTAATGGTGGATTTGCTTCTACTCAAGCTGCTTCTTATGGTCTTTTTGACAATGATGGTGATATGGCATTAAACTTTGGATTTTCAGGATTCAGAAGAGGTTCTTATGACTTCTACAAGACTGATTGGAAATACTTAAACGATGCTTCTACTAGAGGATTATCTAAAGAGATAGATGGTGTAATGGTTCCTGCTGGAACAACTACAGTATACGATCAAATGTTAGGATCTAATATTAGACGTCCATTCTTACACGTAAGATATAGAGCTTCTGAAACTGAAGATCGAAGAATGAAATCTTGGATTACTGGTTCAGTAGGCGGTGCTTACACTGACACTTTAGATGCTATGACTGTTAGTTTCTTATCTGAAAGATGTTTAGTAACTCAAGCTGCTAATAACTTTGTGTTATTCAAAGGAGCTTAATTATTATATAAATGTGGAGGGTTAACGCTCTCCACTTTATTAACATTTAAAAAATAAGAAAATGGGATATGTAAAAATAGCGAAAGCAAACGGAGAGTTTGATTTGCTTCCAGCAGAGGATATTGGTACAATTAATGAAAGTTCTGATAATGGAATGACTTTTAAGTATGTTACAGGTAGAGAAATTAAATTAACATTTGATGGTAGACCTAAATTTAATACTGGAATTAACTCAGACGATCAAAAAATAATACGTGCTATAGAAAAAATGAACGGAGCTTCTGCTCCAGGGATTTTTCCAGAGGCTTTAAGTGTATCACTATTATCAAGTACTAACCTCGCGATAACTTAAAAAATAAATATTATGGGATATGTAAAAATGAATATATACGGTTCTGGTCAAAGTAACACGGGAATGTTAATGTTGCTTCCAGCTGACAATGTTATTAGAGTTGCAACTGGTGCGGATGATGACATCGTAGTTGATTATGCTTCTGGTTACCGAGTTAGCGTCGATTATCTTGGAGCTGGTTTCCTTGAATCCGATGTAGTTAGGCTTAAGGAAGCTATAAATATAGCTGGTGGAAATGCTGGACCAGCCATTATGTGGGACTCTAATTTTAGAGGAGCTGGTTCTTATGCAGATGGAAACTCTTTAAGCAAGTTAACTACTTAGTACTTATATTAAGTAAAAACAAAACAATAACAAGGTCCTACTTAGGTAGGATCTTTTTTAATTATTATATTATATTATATTATGGAAACAAAAGAAAAGAAAACTCCCGAAGTTAAAAAAAATACTTGGGAATATAAAGATAGAAATTACTATCTAATAAAAGGTGAACCTTTAACATATACTTTACCAAGTAGACATTCTGCTAGATATCCTCTAGTTTGGTTTGATAAAGAACTAGGTTATGAAAGAGAGTTGAGATATGCTTCTAATCATCAATCAATTTTTGTTGATGAACAGAAAGGATCTGTAACTTTAAAGCATATAGTTTTTGAAAAAGGACATTTAACTGTACCTAAAGAAAAAAGAAATTTACAAGAGTTTTTACAAAAACATCCTCATTTTAATCTTATATTTAAAGAGTATGATCAAGTTGTAGAAGCTGAAGATCAGTTTGATAGCTTAGAACTTGAAATAGCAGCTTTAAATATGGCTTACGAAATGGATGTAGATAAAGCAGAAGCTATATTAAGAGTTGAAAAAGGCTCTTCTGTAACTTCAATGAGCTCTAAAGAACTAAAAAGAGATTTGCTATTATTTGCAAAGCAAAATCCAGCATTACTCATGAATTTAGCTGAAGATGAAAATGTAGAGTTAAGGAACTTTGCAATCAGAGCAGTTGAAGCTAAAATAGTAAAATTAGATGCTGATCAAAAAACATTTAAATGGGCTGCTAATGGGCGTAAGCTAATGACAGTACCATTTGATGAAAACCCTTATTCAGCAATGGCTTCGTGGTTTAAAACAGATGAAGGGGTTGAAGTCTATAAATCTATAGATAAAAAACTTAAATAACAAGTGATTATAAGTAAGGGTGGTTTTATCGCCACCCTTTTTTTTTAAAAATATTAAAATGGCAATAAACGTAAACACGGTATATACCACTGTATTAACTATACTTAATAAAGAACAAAGAGGTTATCTAACACCTTTTGAGTTTAATAATATAGCTAGTCAAGTTCAGTTACAAATCTTTGAAAAGTTTTTTGAAGATTACAACCAATATATACGTATGCCAAAAACAGATGTTGAATTCGCATCAAGAATGGATCATATAAGAGAAGAGTTCCAAGTTTTTGAAAAGACTGGACCTTCAATAACTATTCCAGCTGGTGGTGCTCAAACAGATAATGTATATAATCAACCTAGTGATCTACATAGGTTTGGTTCAGCTTCTTGGAATAAAGGAGTTAATTCTCCTCCTATAGAGGTATTGAGTAATAGAGATTACAATCAAATAAAACTATCTCCTTTAACACAACCTACTAATAATTTTCCTGTTGCTAAGTATCAACAAGATAAACTAACAGTTTTCCCAAATTCATCACCCTACGCTAGTTCTGATGTTACTTTTAGTTATATTAGAAAACCTAATGATGTTGTTTGGGGATATGGAGTTAATCCTACTCTTGGAAACTATGTTTGGGATGGCACGCCCGGCTTTGCACTAACACCTGTTATACCAAGCACTGGTTCTGTTAATTTTGAAATAAGTGATAGTCAACAAACTGAGGTTATTTTAGAAATATTAAAATATTCTGGAATAATAATAAGAGATCCACAAATAATTCAAGCCGCTTCTCAAGAGCTAGCTCAAGATGAGGTAAATTCAAAAAGATAATAAAATATGGGACTAATAGAACAAAACCCTTCTCAATACTACACAGGTAGCCAGTCGTACACACCTGATGGCACCAACTCTAATGCCTTAACTTGGCCTAGTGTAATGACACCGCTTATATGGGATGCTACCGCTACCGCAACTTCTTTTAACAACTACAAAGTATTTATAGATAATGTAGAGCAATATCCAACTTTATCTCCATACTATACAACTCAATCACTTGCTACAACTATGGCAAGCGGTGTTCAAACTCAGATTTTAACTTTAACTTCACAACCAGTTGTTTCAGCAACTCAAACAATAGCTGGAAATGGCTATAATGGTACACCAGCAAATCCAGTTACATATATTTTAATTGGAGGTAATAATGACGCTGTTATAAGTGTTGTGGGCGCTAGTGGAACAGGTACTTTAACAAGCCCAGGCACAGGATACTCTAATGGAGTTAGTTATAGTCTTCAAGCTGGTCTTGGCCAGACAGCCGCCGTATATACTTACAATTCAGTTGTAACACCTATACCAACTAGCTCTATAATAACTATAAAATTAACAAACCCATCTATTTGGGATAATTATGGTAGTTATTCTTATAACAGCTTAACCGATATAGTTAATAATTTTATGGTTGCTTATGTTGGTATGGACAAATTAATACCTAGATGCAAAAGATCTGATGTTATATTCCATGCTAAAAGAGGTTTACAAGAGTTTAGTTATGACACTTTAAAGTCTGTTAATTCTCAAGAGTTAACTATACCACCAAGCCTTTCTTTAGCAATTCCTCAAGACTATGTTAACTATGTTCAATTATCATGGGTTGATGCTACAGGAGTTAAACATATAATATACCCAACTAGATTAACTAGCAATCCAACACAGCCTTTACTACAAGATGCAACTGGACAGCCAACTCAAAATAGCTTTGGAGAAAATAATGAGTCTGCTCAAGCTTTAACAGATACTAGATGGGCTAATAACAACAATTTAGATATAACAGGGCAGTTAACAACTCAAGAATTTAATAGCGCTAATGTTTACGATTGGCAATGGTGGAAAATGGCTTATGGCCAAAGATATGGTTTAGAGCCAGAAGTTTCTCAAAAGAATGGTTGGTTTACTATAAATGAAAGAGAAGGTAAGTTTAGTTTTTCAAGTGGGCTTGTAAATAAATTAATTATATTAGAATACATATCTGATGGTTTAGCATATGATATGGATACTAAGATACCTAAAATGGCAGAAGATGCCTTATATTCACATATAATGCATTCTATAGTATCTACAAGAGCTAACTTCCCAGAATACATAGTTCAAAGATACAAAAGAGAAAGATCAGCTAAACTTAGGAACGCTAAAATAAGATTAAGTAATATTAAACTTGAAGAATTTACTCAAGTAATGAGGGGTAAATCTAAATGGATTAAACACTAGTTATGGCAGAGAGTAAAAATTATTTCACTAATTCTAAAATGAATAGAGACTTAGATGATAGGTTAGTCCCTAGAGGTGAATATAGGGAAGCTCAAAATGTATCAATAAGTGCAAGTGAAGGAGATGATGTTGGTACTCTACAAAATATACTTGGCAATATAAGAGTATTTACACCAGCAGGGCCGACAAGCTTAACAGAATACAGAAACTTAGAAATAATAGGACACCACATAGATGATGTAAATAATTATATATATATATTTTTAACTAATTACACTGACTCATCTACTGACACTTTATCCAATCATTCAGGATCTTATCCTGGGGCTATATCTTTTATACTGTCATACAACACAGAAACTAATGTTAGTTCAACACTAAGTGAAGGTAAATTTTTAAATTTTTCAAAAACTCATCCAATATTAGGTGTAAATATAATAGAAGACTTACTTTTTTTTACTGATAATAGAAATCAACCAAGAAAAATAAATATTACAACAGCTACTAATAATGTGGGTTATTATGACACTGAAGATAAAATATCTGTTGCTAAATTCTTTCCATTTAATGCTCCTGAATTATATAGAGAAATAAAAATTAAAGCTGAGGCTGCTGGAACAAATACAAGAAGTATGGTTCTTCCCTTGGGGCAGTTAACCACTGGTAATGGAATATGGGGAATAACAGAAGGTATGATGGTAACTAGTACTGGAATTAATTCTTTTGTTAGAGATGTTAACGTAGATCAAACCGATCCAGGAACTGGAATTACTACTAATTATTGTCGGCTTTCTAATTTAAGACCAGCTGGTACTTGGGCTGACGACGAAATAATAACTTTTACAGAATATGGTTTAAAAGATTGTGTAAGTAAGTTTTTACCTTACGAGTTTGAAGCTGAATTAACAGCAGACCCAAGCGATGGTAATAGATTTATAATAGCATCATCCCAACAACCTCAAAATGGAACTACAAATTTAATAAACGGCATGCATGCATCTTGTCAAGCAATATCTGTTGTTGACGATCAAGAGACAGTAGTAGATCTAATACCAGAAAATGTTTATATTACAGTAGCGCCTGACACATATAGTGTAGAGTTTTTTCAAGAATCAGCTGGCATTGTAACCGCATTTGTTGAGCCACTTTTGGATGGTGAAACAGTTAAATTCTTTAGAGTAAACCCAGACTACGATCCTGATTTTTCTGGCGATGAGTCTTATTTAAAAGACAAATTTATTAGATTTAGTTATAGATATAAATTTGATGATGGTGAATATTCTTTAATAGCGCCTTTTACTCAAATAGCATTTACACCAGAAGATGATGGTTATTTACTAGATGAAAGCGAAAGCAAAACAGCTAGATCCTCTGTTATGCAAAACATGGAGAATAAACTAAATTGCATAAACCTAAGTATATACACTCCTTTTCCTTCTTCAGATGGAACTATAGAAACCGCTACTAAATGGAAAGATGCAGTAAATATGTTAAATATAGATAGTATTGAAATATTATGCGCTTTTTCAGATGAAACAAGAATAAGATTAATAGAAAGATTAGATGTTGAAGATATATTAAGTCTTTCTTCTACATACGCAATATATCCTCTAAATTCTGAAAAATTTAATTTAGGAAATTCTAACGCTTTAACTTACAAATACAACTCTCAAAAACCATCAGTAACATTACCAGAAAGCGACACTACTAGAGTTTTTGATAAAGTTCCTGTTAGAGCTCTTAGTCAAGAATCAGCTGGTAATAGAATAATTTATGGAAATTTCATTGATAAACACACATCTCCAGACTCTTTACAATTTAGAGTTTCCGCTAGTAAAAAATCAGACATTACTTTTGAACTTGGGAGTCAATCTAAAAGGTCGTTACCAAACCACACATTAAAAGAGAACAGAACTTACCAAGTTGGTGTTGTCTTATCTGACAGATATGGCAGGCAATCTGATGTTATATTATCCGATGTAGAACAAGGTGTATCTATAGGTACTCAAGGCGCTTTGTATGGAGAGTCTACTTTGTTTCACCCTTATGGTAATAAAAATAAATTTAGTGCAATAGATATTTTAGACTGGACAGGTGATCAATTATTTTTATATTTAGAACAAGCTATACCTAGTGAAATAACAAAACCCGGCTATCCTGGTTTTTATAATGAATTAATAAATCCTTTAGGTTGGTTTACATACAAGGTAGTAGTAAAACAACAAGAGCAAGAATATTATAATGTGTTTTCAGCTGGCGCTTGGAGGCAAGACGAACCCGTAATAGGTAATCAATTTAGTTATATATCACTAGTAAACGACAATATAAATAAAATACCTAAAAACTTGTCTGAAGTTGGGCCTGGAGAAAAATCTTTTTCAAGTGATGTGTTGTTATACCCTAAAGTAAATCCAACAAAGCTATCAATATCAACAGATGGTAGTTCAACTTTTGCTAATAAAGCTTCTTATGTTATTTTTTCTAGTAAAAAATCTGATAAAGTAGATAGAATAATATATAACTCAGCATTAACTCAAGGATCGAACGATGCAGGACCTATATACAAAGGCTCAGAGGTGCCTCCAGAAAAAATATTCATGGGTAGAGATTCTACATTGGCTAGAGTGTCAAATAATCAAACTTTTGGTTTTAGAGATGATGACATAGCCGCTAGTACAGATGGTCAATATTATTTTCCAGCAAATGCTGCTAGCAATATACCTTATAATTCTTTAGGTGTTTATGAAACAAATCCAGTTGTCTCTAACTTAGATATATATTGGGAAACTTCTACTTCAGGTTATATTTCTGAATTTAACTCAGACATAAACTTAGGTAGCTTAGGGCCTGTTTCTATAGTTGATGATTTTTTTGAGTTTTTTGAAAACACACCAAAATATCAAATAGGCAATGGATCTGTAGCATTACCACAATTTGGTACTGTTTTATATACTATCGAAGCTTTAAATGCTGCAGGAACTTTTGTTAATGATCCTACTGCTACTTGTATTTTAAACTCAGTTACCTCTAGTGATACAGGCAGCGCTAATCTAGTAAATGATTTTTTAATAGCTCCTCAAGCGGGTAGTACTGTTGGTAGTTTTAGCGGAAGGTTTAACCTATACGCAAGCAAATATCAGTACTACAGATTGGGTAGGCAGTTTAATTTTTTTATAACAATAACAGCAAATAATGTTACAAATAGCTTTAGCTTTAATGGTCAAATAAGTAATATTAATCCTCAATTTGGTAAAGCAGCTAATGGCATTAATAGTGATTTCACTGGCAAGAAAATACCTTTTTCATTTTTACCTTTTAAAGATTATGCAAGAACAACATCAAGCGGGTTATCTATTAGACCTGATAATTACTCATCCCCTTACACTGGTACTAATTTCATTAGTTCAAGCGTTGATGGTATCAGTGATCAAGGTTTAGTTCCTAGATTTTATTTTTTAAATCATTCAACTCAATATGTAAGAGAAGACTTAAACTGGAAATTTAATGACAATCCAGGCTTAACATATCCATATGTAAATAATATATTTTACTTGCAATGGTTTTTTAATTGGGGTGTATTTGCGAATCCATCCACTAACCAAGTTGTTCCTACAGGCACTTATGGATTTCCTTTTCCTAACGCTGATAGTCAGGTTTATTGGCCAAAAGGAGAGATGTTAGCTAGTATTCGTTATAATACTGGACCTATTCTTCCACCTACTCAACCTAATGATAGCCAATGGGTTATTTCAGACCCAATTAAAGATACTAGTTACCTTTCAGGGGCTGTTAATAAACTAGCGGCAGTCAACGGTACTTTACTAAACAGTTCCAATTTTTCTATAGCTCAAGAGAATTTAAGGTATGAAATAACTGATATTAGTGGTGGGTATTTAAGTTTTCAACCTACTTTTGCTCAATATAGTCAATCAATAGGAATCAATCTACTTACAGGTGTTTTGGAAATAAACGACCAAAGATTTATAGACGATTTTGGGGTAAATGGTACTGTAGGTACGTTAGTAACAAATGCAGCACCTAATACCGGTTTAGATGCTCTCACGGAGATTAATGTTACAGTAAGAATAACAGATGCAAATGGTAATGGTCAAGGTGCTTTATCAACAGAGCTAGATATAACAGTAGAAAATAATATTATAATAATAGCTTAAAAATATGCCAGCAATACTTCCTATAAATTATTTCAATTCTTTTTTAATAAAAAGAGTAGGTTTTTCCACCAACTCTCCTAATGGGAGTTACGTAAACACTTGGCCAGGTATTTTTTATAATCCAGTGGGTTATGGAACTTACCCTATAAATGCAGCGCAAAGCCAAGTAGAAGTTCAAGGTAGGAACTATTATATAGAAGAAGCTAGAATAAGAGGTGGTTATAATAATGTTAGTGTAAATTTTGGAATTAAAGCTTATGTAGATGAGGAAATAATAGATCAACAACATAGATTTAACACGTTAATATATTCAGGTATTTATAACTCTAGAACTGGATTTAATGCTACTAACGTTTTTTCAGTTGGAGAAAGTATAACAAAATCTGTAGACCCAAGCTATGGGTCTATACAAAAACTTTACCAATCAGATACTAATCTTACTATATTACAAGAAAATAAAAGTAGCTACGCTTTAGTTGACAAAGATGCTTTATATACAGCTGAAGGTAGTTCATCTTTAACTTCTACTAACTTAGTAATAGGTCAAATAGTTCCTTTTAATGGTACGTTTGGTATAAGCAAAAACCCACAGTCTTTTGCTACTTTTGGTTTTAGAAGATATTTTACTGATGTACACAGAGGCTCTGTAATGAGACTATCTAATGACGGCTTAACTGAGATTTCTAATTATGGTATGACGGATTATTTTAGAGACATGTCTTCAAGAATTTCAGATGCCATTGATTTTTTTAGAGTTGAGGCTTTTGTTTCTACCTCTGGTTCAAATGCTACTATTAAAATACCAACTGAAGATGCTGAAAATTTAGATATAGGTATGAGATTAATTTTAAATAATGTTTCTACAAATATTTATGTAACTAATATAAATTTTGTGACTGGCTCAACAATTACTACAGTTGATTTAACAAGCACGGTAAGTACTGCCAGTGGTGATACTATTGTTTTTGTAAAACCTGTTATTGACAAAGTTATTGGTGGTTGGGATAACCACAACAGGATGTATACTGTGTCTTATCAAAAAGCTTTAACAGCACCAATTGGTAGTGGTACACGTGGCACGGTAGCTTTAGATTTTACAGTAGGAACAGGCAATACAAACACTTTAGTTTTTGATGAGAAAGTTAATGGCTGGACTAGTTTCTACAGCTATAGACCTACTAGCGTATTTAGTTTAAAAGGTGATTTTTATTCTACAAATACAGGTGGAATATGGAAACATTACTCAAACACAAGTGATAATAACAATAGAGGTGTTTTTTATAATATACCTTATGCTTCTAGTTTAGAATTTGTTATAAATAACAATCCTTCTGTTAAAAAAGTTTTTCAAACAGTGAGCTACGAAGGGGACAATGGATATCAAGTTTCTTATTTTAAATCTGACATACAAAGAGTGGATGCTGATCTAGACGGAAGCTATCCACCAACATACGCCGCCGGAAACAGTTATCAAGACACTACACCTTTAGTTTACAGCTATGATCAGGGTTTTTATACAGACGCTTTGACAGGCCAACCAAAAAGAGCTGGGTTTACAAGAAAAGAAAATTTATATACATCAAACTTAATAAACAATAGTATTGCAAGACCGGATGAAATTTTATTTGGAGAATCAATGAGTGGTATAAAAGGTTATTTCGCAACGGTTAAAATATCAACAGATAATTACACTGATGTTGGGGGATTAAAAGAGTTATGGTCAGTTGGTAGTAAATTCGTACAATCATCTTAAAAAATAAAATATGTTATTAGAAATATTAGAAATATATAATTACGAACCTAATTTAGCTATGCCGTTTCCTTTAGCGGCTATGGCTTTGTTTGGTATTGGAGGTCAAATTATTAGTGGTATAAAAGCTAAAAATGCAGCTGAAAGAGCTAGAATAAACGCTATTACTCTTAAAACTCAATTAACAGATTTAGAGAATGCTAGGCAAGATGTATTTGACTCATCTGATGATATAAGAGCCTTAGGTGATACATTGAGTAATCCATACGCTAACTTATCTGTAGCTACACAGGCTGCTGAAATGCAAGCAGAACAGACAGATATAGCTTTAGCAAACACATTAGATGCTGTTAGAGCTGGTGGTTTTGGAGCTGGTGGAGCAACAGCGTTAGCTCAAGCGGCTGCTAGAAGCAAGCAAGGCATATCAGCTAGCATAGAACAACAAGAAGTTAATAACGAAAAACTAAGAGCTCAAGGGGAAGATAGATTACAAACACAAAGACTTTCAATTGAAGAAGCTGCTATTAATGCTGAAGGTCAAGCCTGGGCAAGACAAGAAGAAAGAGATTTAACCCAGTTAGATAGAAAGCAAGCTGAAATTGATCAAGCGTTGGGGCAAGAAGCTCAGTCTAGAAGTGATTCGATGGGTGCTTTTACTGGAGCTTTTGGTGGTTTAACTAGTTTAGGTATGTCTGGCATGGGAACAGGTGCTACTACTCCAAGAAGTTATATTGGTCCTCAGGGTGGACCTCCAACTATACAACAACCTAGCACCAGTAATCTAGGAAGCAATCTTCAATTATTAGGAGGCAATACTAATAATGGTTTTGGCAGCAATTATACTTTTAATTCAATTGACTCATATAACTCTACAGTTCCAAATACTTTTGGAATAACATTGTAAAATAATATAAAATAATATGGGAACATACAGACAACCAAGTCAAATAATAGACAAAAGCTTAAATACTTTAAATCAAGGTTTACAGAACGTTCAGCAGACTATGACAGCTGAATTAAACCGTAGAAGAGAAATAGAGCTTAAAAAAGCTGAAGAAGCAGAGAAAAAGTTTAAAGCATTTGAGTCAAGTAGAGATACTAAAGTAGATGAGTATAAGTATGCTATGTCTGATTGGAAGACTATAAACCAAGGTAAAGATCCTAACTGGGAGTCTGAAGATGTTTCTGTTGAAAATCAATTAAAAAATAATGCTTTATATTATTTAGATATAATGAGTGGTTCTGTAGAAGGAGATGAAAGATATAGAAATGCAGAGCTTTCTATAAAGAATATGATTAGAGATTATCCTGTCATGGCAGAGTTATTAAACTCAGAAGCTCAAGAATATAATAAAACTAGAGAAAATCCTGATTCACTTATAGAAACTGATGATCCTTTAAGAAAAACAAAACAAGGTATGTTAGGTGATATTTATGACGGTAAAAACCCTTATAGATTTAATGTTCAAGCAGGTCCACAAGGTTTAAGCATAAAATATAGAGGTGAAGATGGAAGTGACTTTAATTTAAGAGCTCAGGATTACGAGAAACATGTAAGTAATGGTTATAATCTTATTGATACAACTAATAACGATATTTATAACGAGTTTATGACAGGTGTTTGGGGTGTTGTCGGTCAAGACTATGACCCACTAATAAATCAAACTAAAACTTTTAAAGATGACTTAGCTACAGGAAAAACAACAACTTCCTCAGTAACTACAGAAAACTTTAGAAGAGCTAATGCCAGTGTTGAAAAGCAAATACACGCTTATGTAGATAAAGGTGCTCCTATAACTCAAAACGAATGGCAACTACTTGGTGGTAAAGGAGTTTATAAAGGTGAAGACGATCAAAAAGAGTTTTTAAAAACAGCACTTACTACACAGCAAATAGCCATGAATGGCGTTCCTAATAAAGATCTTATAGTCACAGCTACTTCTTCTGCAGAAACTAGAACACCAGGCCAAGGTTCAGATGAAGATGATGAAGTACAAACTATAGATTATAAAGATATAATTAATGACGCTAATAATTTAACTAAATTACTAAAAAATCCTAACCGAACAGTTAAAGATCAAATACCACTTTCTTCTATGACTCCTGAACAAAGAAAAGTAATGCCATTTTCAGGCGCTGAAACTAAAGCTAAGGAAAAGCTAGAAGCTGACTTGTTGAAAAGATTTCAAGGAGAGTTGTTTGGAACAAAAACAAACGAACAAATTATACAAGGCGGAGTAGTGGGTGTTGCGGAAGATGGCGAATTACGTTATTATCCAAGAATTAACAAAGACAAAGAGTTAGTTAATTTACCTGCTTATGACAATGGTATACTAATAGACGAAGTCTCTTTATTTAAGTTTCAAAAGCAATTAGACGATAGTATAAAAGACAGTATTTTAGTTACTGGTAAACTCCCACCCGCATATTAAATAAAATTTAATTATGAATGAAGAAGTATTAAAGAAGCTTTATAACAGTGGCTCCAAGTATTTTGACCTACCAACGTTTGAAATGTTTAAAGAAGACATGAGTGACGATGGTAAACTAGAGAAATTTAGAGATAGCATGTCTCAACATTATTCAATACCTGACTTTAAAACTTTTAAAAATGACTTATCTAGTATAGAAAAACAAGAAAAAACAACTAAACCTAAAGAAAAAGAAGTTGTTAAAACTGATGATGTAGAATTAGTTGGAGAAGTTGTTCCTATAAAAAAAGAAGAAAAAGCTTTTACTCCAAATCCAGAAGGAGAAGCTTACTATGAAAGACTAAAAGCTAGAGACGGCATGATGAATGCTGAAGTAGCGGCTTATGAAAATTGGAAAACAGAAAATAAATCTGAAATAAAAGAAGTAAAAGAAGTTAAGACAGATAAAACAACTGGATTACCAGTAGTAGACGTTTCAGAAGGTGTTAATTCAGATTATAGCTTAGAAATAAATGAAAGCAACCCTTTGTTTAATAAAGATGTTTCTGAAGATTTTGTTTATGTTCCAAAAAATAAAGCAGTAAACGATTTAATACTTAAATCAGATTCATTAAATAAAGACACAGAATTAGATATAAATTCTATAGAATACTATTATCCAGGCAGGTTTGAAATGAAAGTAGAAAACCGTGGTGATGATGATATTCAGATTCCAACAAAAGTTTATTATGATACTGAAGAAACTAACTTTTTTGGTGGTCCTAAAGAAGTAGACATACAAGAGTTCTTAGGTCCAATAGAAAAAGAAAGAAGAAACAAAGAGTCTCAAAAATTACAGAACTCTTACAAAGGAGACGTTAATGCATTTGTAGAATCAGAACTAGAAGTAAGTAGCACTGCCGATAAAGATTTAAAAGAATTTTATAAAGTTGGAGTAAGAGGTTTTACAGGAGAATTAACTGACAATGCTGAAAAGATTATTTCTAGCACAAAAAAAAGATTTGATAAAGATCAGTTTCTAATGTCTGAAAGAGAGATATTTAATGAATACAAAAAAACAGGCGAAATACCAATAGAAAAAATATTAAGAAACAAAGCTAACGCTGGAGAAAAAGCTTATGATCAAGACGGTAACTTAATAGGGGTTAAACTTGGAGAAGAACCTATAACAAAAATGATAGTAGGTCAGAATGGCCTAGATAAAGATGATATAACTTTAGTTCAAGACAAAGCTAATGAACTTCAAGAAAAAACTCCAACTGTTGATAAATTAAAAGAAATTCGTAATAATTTGTTTTTTGACCAGATGGTTTTAGGTAGAGAGATAGGCACTAAAGAAGGTAAAGTATTAGAGACTGAAGGTTTAATGAACACTTTAGTTAGAGACAGAGAGCAAATAAACGAAATCACAGGTAGCCGTGGAGTTTTAGGACTTTTTGAATCAGATGCGACTGCTAAAGAGGCAACTTCTATAGCAACTTCTTTTGGTGAAGAAGGTTTTATGATTGGTTCTTTAAAGAAAATAAAAAGTAACGATCCTACTGCTTTACAATATAACGAGAATTTAATACAACTGCTGGCTGTTGATAGAGCTATTAAATTAAACAGTAATTTAATGACAGCCACTGAAGAAAGCAATGCTTCTAGAGTTGCAAATAGGCTGTATACAGGTCTTTTTAACGCGGGTGTATCAACAAGTGCGGATGAAGAGGGAAGATCTGTTAGAGGTGGTAATACTATTACTCAAGAGGCTCTAGCTTATTCAAACGTTTTAAGAGATGCTGGATTAGTAGTTGATGAAGATATATTAAATGAAGATATTAACCAGACTTCTTTTGGAGAAGGAGCTCTTGACATCGCTACAGATATGGCACCTTTGTTGTTATCTATAGCTGCAACTAAAAAAATGTCAGTTGGTTTTGGTGGTAAAACTTATGGTGTTAAACCCGTTTTAAGTAAGATGGATGTTATTGCAAGAACATTAGGCAAAGGAAAATCACCAGCACTACAAAAGACAATTAAATTAATAAATGGCGCGGCAAAAGAAGTTGTAACAATAGGCGCTGCAAATGAATTTATGTATAACGTTTTTAATGGGCATAAAATGCCTATACAAGACGCTGTAGTTTTTGGTATGGGTAATAGTATTGTAGCTGGCATGAGTAAGTATATGCTTGGGAAAACAATACCTTACTTATCTAAATATACTAAAACAAAATTTGGTATTGGCGCTACTGTTCCATTAAGGCTAGCAACTGGTGGTGTTACCGCAACTTCTATAGGCAAAGCTAATGAAGGTATTCAACTTAATGTTAATTATTGGTTAGGTAATTCTACTGAAGAAGAATACGACAAAGGTCTTGAACATCTAATGGACATACAGAGCTGGGGTCAAGAAATAGTTGCGTTTACGGCTTTAGGAGTTAGAGGAGAAGTGTTTAGCGACGCTAAAAGAAGAATATTAGACGTAGATAGTAGATCTAAGATGACTATAAGTGCTGCTAAAGAATTAGGTATAAAAGAATTTAGTACTGATAAAGAAATAATTGATGCCAAAAATAAAAAATTAAAAGAACAAGGTATAGCTGTAGTACAGTCGTTTGGTAAAAAAAGAACTACAGAAGAGCAAAACACTATAAATAATTTAAATTTAGCTGTTGAAACTCTTAGAACTCAAAATACAATAGTTCAATCTAAAGAAATAATAAAAAATAATACTAACGACAGGTTAAAAACAGAAGAAAGATTAGATATAATAGCTCAAAAAGTGAGCTCTGGTCAAGAGTTAAACGTTAAAGATATAAAAGAAATAGGCAAGTTCTCTGATACTCCAGTGGGTAACGAGAGTAATGGTTATAACGTTAGAACTCCTGTAGAGGCTTTGAGCAAGGTTTTAGCAAGCAAGCTTGGTATAGAAACTAGCGGTCAACAGTTTAATAATTTTCAAAAAGCATTAGCTACAAATGCTCAAGTAAGTAAAATAGCAAATATACAATTTAGAGGAGAAAGTAAACAAACTAAATCTTTAAAAGATGATTATATAGGAAAAAACTTAGATTTACAAAAAGTTTTAAATGAATATAATAATTTAAAAAGAAGTGTAGACGCTAATCCTGAAATAGCTAGTATATCTAAACAGTTATTAAGAGATACTAAATTAAGGTTAGAAAGCATTGATAAAGAAATGCAAGATTTAGTTGATAAAAATAGAGAAATAGAAGGCATTGATTTTGAAACTGACGTAGCTTTTGTTAAGGCTGAAGCTGAAAAGTTAGGTATTGGATTTGAGGTTATGGATGCTAGATCTTTTATAAACGCAGCTAATAAAGGAAAGTTTTCTAGTGATAACACAGGTGTTTATGTTCCTAGTGAAAACAAAATATATATAAACAAAGATGCTGCTTTAGAAAAAGGTGCTGTAAGTGTTGCATCACATGAACTTGCACATGCATTAACTCGTAGAGCTTTTAAAAATGCTAACGGAACATTTACTCTTGAAGGAATAAAAACTATAGATAGTTTTATTAAAGACGTAATGAGTAACGAGCAAAGATCTTTAGTAGAAGATAGAATATCTCAAAATTATAACCCTGAAAGTAAAGATTTTAAAGAAAAATATTACGAAGAATATCTTAACGTATTTTTAGATGGTGTCAAAAGAGGAGAGTTTAAGATGAATGACACTTTTAAACAGTCTTTAAATTCTATCTTTAAAAGTAGAAACAAAGTTGATCTAAGCACAGGGCAAGGCATTAAAAACTTTATAGATATACTTAATAGGTCTAGTAAAAAAAGTTCTTTAGACACACGTTTAAAAGACCTATATGAAGCCGGTGAAGTTGCTGCGGAAGGTGAAGCTTTAACAGGTGAGGCTCCAGCATCTAAAGATGCACCAAGATTAACTCCTTTACAGGAAATAAATAAATTAATTCCGAAAAATTTTAAAGTTGAAGGAATTTCACAAGAATTAAAAAGTAAAGAAGATTATGATAAGTATATAAGAAGTAGAGCAGGTCAAAGTCTTGTTTCTTCAATATATACTCCTGGTGGAGTTATAAACAATTACATAAGATCTAGACAAGAGAGTAGAGCAGAAGGAGATAAGATAATAGATAATGTAGCAGATAGGCTTTTAAATTTTAATCCAGAAAGTAAAAGAGCAGATGGATCAATAGTTGGTGTAGAAGGTTTTGGAGAATCTATATTTGCCAATACAAGGTTTGGTAAGTTAGATGCAAAAAGAGATTTAGCAATAGAAGCAGAAAGAAGAAAGAAAACTGTATCCACAGACGATGAGCAAGCTAGACAGATAGCCTCTACTGGAACTACAACTAAAGTAGATGGTGAAAAAGCTAAAGTTACTCCAAAATCTAAAGTAACTAGAGACTTTCCAGAAATATTTACTGAAGACTTAAAAAATGAAATTGATATAAGTTTGTTAAAAATATTTACAGGTGATATTCCTGGAGTTGAATCAAAAGAATTTAAAAGTTTTATAACAGAAGCATCAAGAGGTGAATTAACTAAGAAAATTAAAAAAGCTTTAGGCGGAGGTAAAAACTATGAATTTTCTGTTAAAAAAATGGCAGAAAAAATGAAAGAAACTTTAGATCCTAGATTTTTTGTTAGATTAGAAAGTCAAAAAAATCCTGAAAATAGAATATTTACTAAACCACCTGTTAGATTAACTAAAAAAGCTGATATTGATAAAGCTTTATTAAATGATAAAGTTTATGTAGAAAACTTAGAACAAGGTGTTAACATATACGAATTTAAAGATTTTACTCCTAAACAATTATCAGATTTTTTGTTAGCACCAACTATAAGTCCTACTACTGGAGCTAAAAGTGGGTTAAGAGGTACTAGAAAAACAGCTTTTGCAGAAGGCTTAGTTGACAGATTAACTAGAGATGCTACTCCACAAAACCTTAAAAGAATAGGTAAAGAAACTGGTGAAATAGCTGAGATTAGTAAGAAGATGCAAGTTGACCCATCGACTATAATGGCATCTAAGGACTTAGTTAGAGCTTTAAAAGATGTTTTTGATTATGCTAAAGGAGATATAGGTAATTTAACTATAAATAGTAAAGAAGATTTAATAAAGAAATATAATTTAAAAGGCGAAGAAGAAAAAGTAATAAGAGAGATAGATGTTAATCAATTTAGACAAGCTATTGAAAATGGATTAGAAGCTGAGGTTATACTAAGTCAACTTGTAAAAAATGATTTTGCCTCTCCAAGAAGTAAAAGAGTTTTAGAAAATTTAAAAATAAAAGACATAGCTAGGCGTGAAGGTATCACTGAACAAGAGGTAAAAGATAGATACATTAAAAATTCTTGGCAAAAAAATGGTTTAGAACTACAAGAAAGTCTAGGTATAAAAGCTAAATCATCTAAAGAAAGAGGTAGTAAAGAAAATTTTAAAAAAGCAAAGCCTTATATTTTAGATTTTATACAAAGAAATATACCAAAAGGAAAAACATTTGCCGAACTATCTAAACCAGTTCAAAACATGTTGTTAAAAACATTGGGCATGGGTGATGGTACTTTGTCTACGTCAACTAAAATGAAAGACGGTAGTTGGCAGATAAAAGGACAGCAACTTAATGAAAGACCTTTTACTTATAAAGAGTATGGCGTTAAAGAAGGTGAAGCAGTTGAGTTACTTGAAAAAGCTTTTAATTTAAAAAATAAAGATTTAATTGGTAAAGGTGAAGACAACAGTTCTTGGGTTGAGGATTTTTATTACCCAGGTGATTGGGGAGGCAAAGGGAGAAATATACTCAAAATAGCCGGCATGGATATTTCATTTGGTGAAATGGTTAAGCGTTTTCAAAAGAACTATAAAGGTAGAGGTCAGAAAGACGTAGCTTATGAAACTATACTAAAAGCTAATGAAAAAGCTTTAGAAAGTTTATATAATAGCATGAAAGACGTTGTTGTAAACAGTAATAATCCAAGAGAAGCTTTAGAGCATATGCTAGACTTACAGCTATCTCAAACTAATAGAGCTTCTGGCGGAATAAAAGGTTTAGTTGGTATGGAGTCGGTTACAACTAAAGGAGAAAAATCTAAACCAATCTCTAAAGATGTTCACAATGAGCATCTAGCCGAGTTGTTTTCTATGACTAAAGACTTTAGCTTAATGATGGATCGTTATATTAAAGGTGAACAAAACATTGAAAACGTCAACAAGCAATTAAAGCGTATGGTAGAAGATGCTGCTCAAGCTTTAATAACTGAAAAAAGAAGAGCTATTAAAGATGCTAGTGGCGCTTCTGTAAGAGATTACTTGAACAATTTAATATTTTTAGGCAAAGATGCTAAGTCTCAAATACCATTAAAAGAAGGAGATTTTGGTGAAGTAGAAAATATGGTTGAGTTTATAAGAGATAATTCTACTAAAAGTTTTTTAAATGAAATATCTAACACTCCTTATGGTAAGTTAACTGAAGCAGGTATTATTACCAAGCAGCAGGAAATGAGCAAAGCTGAATATCAAAAGCTTAAAAATCAAAACATAGAAGTAGCTAAAGAAGCTTCTATGGCTAGTAAAGATTTAAGTAGATCAGAAATAATAAATGAGCTTAATAAAAGAGATAAAGCATTTAGACTAGCTAATGAACGCAATAAAACTATTAAGAAAGCTAGAGTGTTTGATTTTGACGATACTATAGCTAGAAGCAAAAGTAAAGTATTTGCCGAAAGAGATGGTAAAAGAAAAACATTAACTGCAGAAGATTTTGCTAAGCAAGGTGAAAAACTAATTTCAGAAGGTTGGAAAATGGACTTCACAGATTTTAACAAAGTTGTTGAAGGTAAAAAAGGACCTTTATTTGATCTAATAAAAACTATGAAAGAGGCTCCTGGTGATAGAGATATATTTATTCTTACAGCTAGAGCACCTGAATCTCAAAAAGCTATTTATGAATTTATGAAAGCTATGGGTGTTGAAATACCTTTAGAGAACATAACAGGTTTAGGTAGATCTGAAGGCAAAGCTAAAGCTGATTGGATAGTAGACAAAGCTTCTGAAGGTTATAATGATTTTTATTTTGCAGATGATGCTAAGTCAAATGTAAAAGCTGTTAGAGACGTTTTAGAGCAGTTAGATGTTAAGTCTCAAGTACAACAAGCTTTTGCTTCTAAAGATCTTTCTAGAGACTTTAATGATATAATAGAACAGTCTACAGGTATTGGAGCAGAAAAAATATTTTCAGATGTTAAGGCTGAAATAAGAGGTAATAAAGCTAGAAGACAGAAGTTTTTTATACCACCATCTGCTGAAGATTTTACAGGTTTATTATATAGGACTTTAGGTAAAGGTAAGAAAGGTGAAGCTCATATGAAGTTTTATCAAGAAAACTTACTTGATCCTTACGCAAGAGCTATGGAAAATCTATCTACTGATAGAGTTAATCTTATGTCTGATTTTAAAGCATTGAAAAAAGAATTAGATGTTCCTAAAGATCTTAGAAAAACAACTGAATCTGGATTTACTAATGAGCAAGCTGTTAGAACTTATTTATGGGGTAAAAGCGGTAAAGAAGTTCCAGGACTTTCTAAAACAGACATGAAAGAACTTAGTGATTTAGTAGAAAACAATCCTAAACTTGAAGCTTTTGCAGATCAAATAATGTCTATAACAAAAGGTGATGGATATTCTACACCAACTAAAAACTGGGCTACTGGAACTATAACAACAGATTTAATAGATGTTTTGAATACTACTAAAAGGGCTAAGTATTTAGAGACTTGGAATCAAAATAAAGATATTATATTCTCTAAAGATAACTTAAACAAGCTAGAGGCAGCTTATGGGGTTAAGTATAGAGAGTCTATGGAAAATATCTTAAAAAGAATGAAGTCTGGAAGAAATAGAATTGAAGGAGGTAATGTTTTAAGTAATAAAGTTTTAGATTATATAAACAACTCTACAGGAGCTATAATGTTCTTTAACACTAGGTCAGCAGTTCTTCAAACTATATCAGCTGCTAACTTTATTAACTGGGGATTTAACAATCCTTTTAAAGCTGGAAAAGCTTTTGCTAATCAACCTCAGTATTGGAAAGACTTTGTTAAATTAATTAACTCTGATTACTTAAAAGACAGGCGTAATGGTTTAAAGCTTAATATATCTGAGTCTGAAATAGCAGATGCAGCTAAAACTAGTACTAACAAAGCTAAAGCAGGTATAAACTATATATTAGAAAAAGGTTATTTACCTACTAAATTTGCAGATAGTTTTGCTATAGCAGCTGGAGGAGCTACATTCTATAGAAATAGAATAAATGATTTAATTAAAAATGAAGGTTTAACTAAGTCTGAAGCTGAGATAAGAGCTATGAAAGAGTTTAGAGAAGTTTCTGAAATATCTCAACAGTCTTCTGATCCTAGTAAAATATCATCACAACAAGCTAGTACTTTAGGTAGAGTAGTTCTTCAATTTGCTAACACACCAATGCAATATGCTAGAATACAAAAGAGAGCTGTTCAAGATATAGTAAATGGTAGAGGAGATTTAAAGACTAATATAAGCAAAATAGCTTATTATGGATTCTTACAAAATATGTTGTTTAATTCTTTACAGCAAGGCTTGTTTGCTTTAGGATTTGGAGATGATGAAATAGACGAGAAAGAAGAGCAGAAAATAATTAAAATGGCTAATGGTATGGTTGATTCTAGCTTACGTGGTTTAGGTTTTGCTGGTGTCACAGTTCAAGTTCTTAAAAACTTAGGAATAGATCTTTATGATAGATCAAAAAGAGATAGGCCTGAATACTCTGATTCTTATATTAAGTTATTAGAATTTTCACCAGCTATAAAAAGTAAATTAAGTAAATTTAGAGGAGCAGCTTATCCATTTGACAGCAAGAAAAGAAGAGCAGAAGTGTTTGAAAAAGGATTTAGTTTAGACAACCCAGCTTATGAGTCTATGGCTAAAGTTGTTACAGCTACAACAAATGTACCTTTAGATAGATTATATAGCAAAGTTAACAATTTATCTGCAGCTATGGATGAAGAGGCTGAAACATGGCAATCTATAGCTATGGTTTTAGGTTGGCCTGAATGGCAGATAATGGGTAAACAAAGTGCTGTAAAGATTCCTTTAGAATCAAAAAGTAAACTAGAAAAAATTAGAGCTGAAGAAAAAAGATTAGGAGTTAAGTTTGAATAATTGAGGAACAAAAAAAACTGGGCACCATACCCAAAGTTCCTGTAACCAAAAAAGGGGAGGTCATTACGACTTCCCCTTTTTATATTTTAAACGTTACAGTATTCACAAATACCGCCTAGACAAAGTCCGCACATATCATTTATTTTAAAATTTATAAGTAATTCCAACAGCTACAAAAAATCCTCCAGTAGCTATAGCTAATGTATTAGGATTTAAATTAAATTGTGCTGCGTGTGGATGCCACATCATATATGAAGTCCCAGCTGTCATTAAGCTAAGACCTCCAATTATTGCTAACTTTCTCATGTTATTTCACAAGCGCCTCCTACGCAAGCTAATTCTCCTGCTAAATCTGTTTCATCTTCTGTTTCTATGATCTTAGTTAGATCAACATCTTTAAGATGTAACATCATTGTATCATATTGAACTTTACTTATATCTTCAAATGGCGCTTGAGTATATGTACCACCATCATAAGGTAATACTGATAAACCATTATAATGATCTCTATTTTCCCACATCCATCTTCCAGCCTGATCCCACTCTTCTTGTTTTAAACTAACAGTTGCAGAAACATTATGAGTATTAGATCCTTTTCTATGGCCTGGTTTAACCCACTCAAGAGCTACTTTCTTTATTCTTTCAAGTAAATCAAAAGGTGATTCCATTCTTAATATAGAACCTTCAGGTGCTTTTTGTGGTATACCAATAACAGCAGTATCATGAGGTCTAAAGAATTCATCTTCAACTAATTCAGGATGATGTTTAGATAAATGCTTATACATAGATTCATTTTTACCAACTCTGATTCTACGCACGTAATAATCATTATGCCATGCATGAATACCAGATGAAGTTCCTAGTGCCAGAGATGTCGTCCCAGCAGGCTTCACGGTTGTACATCTAGCTGATTGATTTATACCAATTAGCTTGGCGACTCTTGCGTTTTCTCGTTTTACTATCTGAGCGCCTTTCGTCATGTCGTAACCTAATACGGTGCCAGAACCTATTCCCGTCA
>Ga0307489_10000489_pt1 | contig 24110 bp, 34 predicted proteins | sample SB12metaG_FD_202247 | JGI IMG/M metagenome (GOLD analysis project Ga0307489, IMG submission 202247) | Sea-ice brine microbial communities from Beaufort Sea near Barrow, Alaska, United States - SB 1.2 | ecosystem: Environmental > Aquatic > Marine > Coastal | place: USA: Alaska | collected... | reverse complement strand
GACTTGCCCATACGAAAGCTTTCGTACGAGCAATTCGTGTTGGGATCGGCACTGGCAGACTTCGTGATTTGGCCATACGAAAGTGGGAGCCCGTCTCGACGAAATTTCGTAGATTCGTGGGACTGGCTGTGTGGCCTCAGAAGAGGTAGGGGACCGTAGCGAGTGGTACTGTAATGGTGTTGCCTATACAAAGGTGTGCGTGGGTGAGAGTAGTGAGTGGTATTGTGTTGCCCTCGAAGGTGAGGCGAAATGCAACACACATCTTTCTGGTCCCTTCCTCCCCGCGCTTGACGTCCAGGTGGTACACGCGCCCCTCCGCGTCCGTGGGAAAGTTGGCGTCCGTGAAGTTCGCCGTGGTCGCGTGGGGCGCGCCGTCGTCGCCGCCGCCGCCGCCGCCGCCGGGGGAAGCCGCAGTCGCCGCGGCGGAGGCGGCAGCGGCAGCGGCATTGGGAACGTACGACTCGGCCTGGTCCAAGGGTGCCGAGACGTCGCCGACGTCAGGGTTGACGCCCACGCCCACCGCCGCGGGGCGCCCCCACCGGCCGGCGCAGGGGCGGCGTACGACGACACCGCCGTGGACGACACCGGGCGCGGCGCACGGGAGCGCGGCGGCGGCGGCGTTGACCCCGCCCCGCACCATCCCCACACCGGCACAGCGACGCGGCAACCTCCGGAGCGCTCGAGCTGCGGAAGGCAGGCAGGCGCGGGGCAACGGGATGCCGGCGGTGAACGGCCGCGGCCGCGCGGCCGCCCGGGCACACGTAGGCACGGCGGCTCCTGCCATCGCGGCCATCTGGTGTGGACTTGGCACGGGCGCGGTGGACGCGGCGCAACGTGACGCGTGCGCACGACTACTACTTCCAAGGAATCGTTGGGCTGAGGCACATCAGATCGGAAGGCGGAGGGGATCCCAAACACGCCACCTGGCTGACCGACCGTGGGCACAGCGGCCTAGGCAAACAGTGACGAGTGTTTTCACGAGCAAGAGAAGGTCCGGCCGGACTCCTTTGAAAGTTCCAGCTTCCGCCTGTTCAGACATCACAGACCGAGCGTGTTGCTGGCCACAGACCCAGCCGCACGGCGCAGCGCGGAATTCTGCTGGCAACATGGTGCGCGCCCTGCCCCGCCCCCCGTGCGGTCTTGCCGCGGCCGCCACCGCCTGTTCCCCGCGAGGGACGGCGGCGCGGACGCCCACCCTCCCCACTCCGACACACCACCGGGCGAAGCGAAGACCTCCCTTCGAACTGAAATGCGTTGGTTTGGTGCGGGAAGGCGATTCATTTTGGGGGTGGTGGGGTGGGGACACGCCCCGTCGGTGGCGCAGTCGGGCGGTGCATCGCGGCGTGGTTTGTGACGTGATCCGCGCGCGGCGCCCGACCGGCCCCGCTCCTGCTCGGCGCAGCAGCTGGCGTCGCGTGCACCCAACCAATTTTGTCCATGCATTTTCGCTCTTTCAGTGCTCGTGCTCACTCGAACCACGCCTCATGGCTCTGCTGACTTCTCCCCATCCCCGCACCGCGCAGTCGGAAGTCGAGGCGACGCTGCAGCGCATCAACGGGCACAAGGCGCGCACCTATCCCTATCTCAGCGCCGCCACGCCGCTCCCCCCTCCCCCGCACCGCCGCACTTCCCCCCCCGCCGCGCCACGATCCCCCGGTCGCCTAAAGCGGAAGTCCCCAACTTTGACCCTGCAGCTGCTGTGTATGAAACCAAAAAGCCTTCACATCCACCCCATCGACGATTCTTTGGGACACCATCCGATCGCATAGGGGCCCTGATGACCAGGATATACGCCCGAAGCAGATGTTCCGTTCAACATTCCTCCCAGGCAGTACTACTCTACCCTGATTCAGTACTGGGGCTACTCGTACTGGGGTGCCATCCATCCGGGCACCCAAATGCTACATTCGTTTCAGATGGGATACCCAGTACCTACAACGTCACTGACGTTGGCGTCTCGGTTGCGTGAGCACAGGGGGTTCTGGGCACGGTGATCGTGAACGACGAGGGCGAGCCCATCCGCGCCACCACCATCTGCGAGCCGGACGGCACGCCGGCAGGGGCTTACACCCCTCCACTTCTCAGCTCAACCTGAGCCGTTTCTGACACAAAATACACGCTAAACACCCCCTGATACCCCTGATACCCCCTAATACCCCGTACTACCTCCTAAACACCCCCAAACAACCCCTCAGTGCACCTCCTGACCCACAGAAAGCGCTCAAGTTGAGCCGAAAAGTGGACGAGTGCAAGCCCCTGCACGCCGGTGGCGGACCAAAACGCGGTGGTGGCCATGTACGCCGAGCTGATTCCACAGCTGGCCAACATGGCGCGCAGCCTGGTAGGGCGGTGCAGGTTGACCCTATCAAACCCATGTTGAAACCGCCTGGAACTAAGCACTCGAAACTGAAATGTGATGAACCGCCTTCAAGTTTTGCTTTCAATTCCAGCTTGCGCCGCTACAGCCTGGTGCGTGATCTGGACCCGCAGAACAACCTGCAGTTCCTTCGCATCCGATCCAAGAACCACGAGATCATGGTAGGGAGGCTGACAGTCACCACTCGATGATGTGATGCTGGCCAAGTCATTATTGACATGGCCACGTCATCAACGATGTTGGCCACGTCATCAATGATGTTGGCGACATCCTTGCCGATGTTGGCCTGTCATCAATGAGACTCGCCACGTCACCAGCGATACTGTCCACGTCATCAATGATGCTCGCCGTGTCATCGTCATCGCCACGTGTTCTACGTGACCCTGTAGTGTACCGGGTACTGTTTTGCTTTATGGGTTCGGAAAGGCACGTCTACGTCGCTGAATGGTCGATCGGAGTCCTCTAATACAAAACCCGATGCTGAGCTTACACATCATCCTGTTAGGAAAGACACAACCCGATGCTGAGTTTACACATCATCCTGTGACGTGGCTCCGCGATGTCGGCTCGGCCCTTCTGGGCGGTGCACAGTGACGTGGAGTTCACGCTCATTGTCATTCAGAACCCCGCCGCCACCGAGTGAGGCGCTCACACAGGGGGGGGGACCTTGGGGGCAGCGGTGAACATTTCAAGATGATAAGCAGCGCATATACTCTGTACTGTGTCAAGCGCTTTCATAGATACCTCGGGGGCAGCGCAGGAAACGAGCATGCGACGGGGGGCACCGGTTCGACGCGACGCTGCGGGGGGCGGCAGGCCAACGGACCAATGGGATTGCTTGAATGGGCGGGTTGGGGTTGGGGGCCCTGGAGGGCGCGGCGGGGGGGGTGTTGAACCCGCATTTCATTTCTTGGGGTCAGAACGCGATAGGCATTTGAACTATAGCACACGTAGAGGGGGAGCACGAGCACCACTAGAGGTTTTGTGTATATTTAAACATCATTTATACAACGAGGCGGCGCGGCGGGGAGCGGGGGTCCGGAGTAGCGGCAAGTGTGTACGGGTACACCGGTAACCTGTGTGCAAACAAACGGTCAGGCTGAGCTGAACGGGGAACGAGTGGGCAGGCCAGGGAGGAGGATGCGGCGAGTGTGTGTGGGTACACCGGTACACCATGAGCAAATAGTCAGGGGTTTCGGGGTATGGAGGGACGAGGTGCACCGCCTAGTCCGCCGCAGCCGCGCCACCGCGTTCATTATCGCTCGCCATCTCATATCATGTCTTGCGAAAAAGTATGTGGGTTCAACATTGCTACCGTCTGATCCCTCGACTGAGTCCGATAAGGCTTATGATATATAGAAGCACACCACTCGGCCGAGCAGATGATCGGTGGCAATTGACGTCGTGTGCAAAGCTCATTCTTTGTGCAGGTGGGCGCGCATCTCGCACAACCCACGGCCCGCCGCGCGCCCGCCGAGGCCCGCTGCGCCAAACCGCAGGATCATTATGTAGCAGCCACATGATGTAGCGGCCTCTTGTTGTATTTTTACAACGCTCACACTGTTCTCTTGAGTGCTTCTCTCCACAGGCAACCGTACTTGCATCATTCTTCTACTCGTAAAACTTAGTCTGGGTGAACTGTGAGCCAACCGTCAAAGGCCGGTCACCTCACCGCCCCCCCCTCCGGAATGACTATGAGCAAACCTTCAGATGCCTTCACCTCGCCCCCCCCCCCGCCGCCGCCCCCGTCACCTCCCCGCCGCCGCTGCCGCCGCCGCTGCCTCCACCGCCGAAGCCATCACGATGAACACCATGGACTGCGCGCCGTCCGCCACGTACCCCAAAGCGGTTTCGCGATCTGCCGCCAACGCCTCCGCCGCCGCGCTCCCCACGGAAGACACCGGGGGCACGCCGCTGCCGCCCCATCCGCCCCCATCCGCCCCGCCCCCGTCCCCGTCCACGCCCCCGCCGCCGCCGCCCCCGCCCCCGCCCCCGTCCCCGTCAACGCCCCCCCCGCCCCCGTCCCCGCCGTCATCCCCGCGACCTTCGCCCCCGCCGCCCGCTGCTGCGGAGGGCCCGTGGTCGCCCGCGAGAGCGGCGTCGGCTGCCGCCGTGGCCGCCTCCAGCGCCCCCGCCGCCCCCTCCACCAGCGCGTCCACGTCGGACAACATCGCCGCCACCTGCCGCCGCACCACCCGCGCCCGACCGACCGCACACCCCTCTGCCTCCGCCCCCACCCCGGCCCCTGCCCCCGCCCCGTCGCCCGCCTCAGCGCAAGGGCTTACACTCGTCCTCTGTTCGGCTCAACGTAAGCACATTTTGTTGGATACGTCGGGTGCATGAACTTCCCCCGGTCTATTAGACAGGGGGAAACGGGGAGGTGTGACCAAACCGGCTTAGGTTGAATTGAGAAGTGAACGAGTGTAAGCCCCTGCCTCAGCACCCGGCCAGTCGTACCCATCCTCCACATCACCAGCCGCCAGACTCATGGCCAGCGCGTGCAGGTGCGCCACAGTCAGCGTGGTCAGCTCCGCCAGCCGCCGCACCGCCTCCACGCGGATCGCGCCCACCTTGCTGTAGCGGCGCAAGTTGAATTTGAAAGCAAAAGTTGAAAGCAGTTTATGGTATTGCAGCTTCAAGGCCTGAGTTCCAGGCGCTTTCATCGTGGGTTTGATAGGGTCAACCTGCACCACCTTACCTTGCCCTCCGCGGACTCCAGCAGCTGCAGCCGGCACACCATGGAGCAGCGGCGCAAGTTGACATTGAAAGCAACGTTTGAAAGTGCTTCATCATGGTTCAGATTCAAGCGCTGAAACCAAAAACGAGCGACACGGCGTCAACCCAGGGTGAGCCTGGGGTCAACCTGCACCGCCCTACCATGGAGGTCTGCCGCGGGGTTGCATCAGACGCGGAGGGCGAGGAGGAACCGTGCAGGGAAGCGGCCTCCTCCGCCAGAGTTTAGCGGCGCAAGTTGACATGGAAAGCGACATTTGAAAGCAGTTCATGATATTAGAGTTTAAAGCGCTGAAACCATAGGCGCTTTCAACACGGGTTTTGATACTGTCAAGCTGCACCGCCCTACAAGGGTGCGCGCCACGGCGGCGGACATCTCCGCGCACTTCCTCAGCGCGCTGCCTCGGAGCGACGCGGTGGTGGCCAGCGCCGCCGCCGCGGGGGGCAGCTCGTTCGCAGCATTTCCACTGTCGTCCTCTTCTCCTGGTACCTTGCCTCCCTCCTCGTCTGCGGCTGACGCCGACGCCGCCGGGGGCAACGCGTTCACGTCTGCGCTCGCACTCGCGTCTGCGTTCGCGTTGTCATCAGTCGCTTCACCTGTTCCCTTCCCGCCTTCCCCGCCGTCCCCGCCGTCCCCGCCGATGCCGTCGACCTCCTCCTCGTTGTAGCGGCGCAAGTTGTAATTGAAAGCAAAGTTTCGAAGCAGTACATCACAGTTTAGTTTCAAGCGCTTAGTTCCCGGCGGTTTCAACGTCGGTTTGATAGGGTCAACCTGCACCGCCCTACCTCGTCGTCGTCATCATCGTCGAGGTTGAGGATGTGTTGCACCGCCCGCAGCGTGCCGTCGAACCGCTCCTTGCTGTAGCGGCGCAAATTGAAGTTGAAAGCAAAATTGAAGGGGAAGCAGTTCATCACATTTTAGTATCAAGCTCCAAGTTCCAGGCGCTTTCTACGTGGGTTTGATAGGGCCAACCTGCACCGCCCTACCTTGGCGCCCGCAGAGGGCAGGCCGTGGTGTAGCGGCGCAAGTTGAATTTGAAAGCAAGATTCGAAAGCAGTATATCACAAATGAGTTTCAAGCGCGTAGTTCCAGGCGGTTTCAACTTGGGTGTCACAGGGTCAACGCACCGCCCTACCGTGGCGGTGGCGGTTGCACTTCATCATCTCCCCGTCCGCCAGGCGGTCCAGCTCGTCCACGTGGTCCGGACACCCGTACTCGTACAGCGCCGCGTCCAGCGACGCGCCGTCCCCCGCGCCGCCATCTCCGTCGCCGCCGCCGCCGCCGCCCGCCGTCAGCGTCTGGTGCGCCTCGATCCAGGGTCACACATATGGTCCTACAGTTAGTCATACAGATGTCATACACATCATCGTTCCTGCATTCATATACAATTCATACGGATATACACGCAGATATACATACAGGTTGTCACACAGATAGTCATCGGATATACGTGCAGATATACATACAGGTTGTCACACAGATAGTCATCCATCACACTTTTACATCCTTGTGTATTCAGTTACACGCTACCTCGAGACGTGGCAGGCATTGGGGTTTGGAGTTTAGGGTTTAGGGGTTCAGGGGTTTTAGGGGTTTTAGGGGTTTGGAGGTTTAGGGGTTTTGGGTTCACAGGCATTGGTATGATCCATGTGCGCTCCCCACCTTGAGCAGCTCGGCGGCGCCCGCCTCGAACTTTGAGGCCAGGCCCGTGGCGTACTGGCTGGAGCGCGAGGCCAGCTGCGCCAGTGTGTAGCGGCGCAAGTTGAAATTGAAAGCAAACTTGAAGCAAAATTGAAAGCAGTTGATCATATTTCAGTTTCAGGCGCTTACGAGTATTTCTAGGCTTTCAACGTGGATTTCAAAGGGGCAGACTGCACCGCCCTACCAGTGACAGCCCCTGTAGGCCCGCAGTGTGCCGCTGCAGGAAGGACACGTCCTCCCCCACCTCACCCGCGGTGGCCTCCACCTAGGGTCAAGCTAGGGTCAATCCAGGGTCAAGCTAGGGTCAAGCTAGGGTCACACTAGGGTCAAGCTACGTTCACACTAGGGTCAAGCTAGGGTCACAATAGGGTCAAGCTAGGGTCGCACTAGGGTCAAGCTAGGGTCAAGCTAGGGTTACACTAGGGTCATGCCTCATGCGCGGATAATGACCGATGCGTCACAGGGTGGTACTTCACTCCAGAAACAAGGATTTAAGATGATATGAAGGCGTGGCGAGCATGATACACCGCGCCTTACCTCGAGCTCGGAGGCGGCGGGTTTCGGGTTTAGGGTTTAGGGTTTAGGGTTCATGATACACCCGCGCCTCACCTCGAGCTCGGAGGCGGCGGCGGCCAGCGCGGGCTCCACGTACGACTCCGCGCGCTCCGCCAGCCGCTGGGCAGGGGCTTACACTCGTTCACGTTAGAGCTCAACTTGAGCAACTCCAGGACACATTCATGAGTTGAGTGGGGTTATGCGGTGGACAGAAGAGCTCAAGTTGAGCTGAATTGGGAACGAGTGTAAGCCCCAGCCGCTGGGCGCTCGACGCCGCGCGCTCAGCCAGCCCTCCGAACACGCCCCAAAGCCCCCCTCCACCTCCACCCCCGCCGTTACCCCCGCCGCCACTGGCACCCCCACCGGCGGCGGCAGCGGCGGCGGCAGCGGCGGCAGCGGCGGCAGCGGCGGAAGCGCCGCCCCCCGCTTTCTCGTCGATGCCAGCGCCCAAGGAAACAGAGGTCATACCGTCGTCGTTGTCGCCGGTATCGAGCGATCCATCCCCTCCTCCTCCTCCTCCTCCTCCTCCTCCTCCTCCCCCTCCCTCATCTCCTCCGCCACCTACGCTCCCACCTCCTCGTCCTCCTCCACTGCCTCCACCGCCGCCTGCTGCTTCAACCTGTGAGTCTCTGGGCGCCCCGGGTGGCGGGACCTGGTCGTCCCCCGCGATGTGTTGCTGCAGCTCGGCCAGGTCCTTCCCCACGCCGCGCGCCGCCGACACCGCCTTACTCGCAAAGTCCGACGCCGTGACGGCCGTCAGGCCCTTGCTTGCCATCTGCGTCACGCTCATGAACCCGCTCGCCCACCCGCCGCCGAACATCCCTCCTCCTCCTCCTCCTCCGCCTCCTCCTCCACCTCCCGTGCCGCCGCCCATCCCCCACGCCCCGAGCCCGCCGAGTCCGAGCCCGCCCATGGCGTCGTCATCGTCCTCTTCCCTGGAAAACGAGTTGTCCTTCGGCGGCGCCTCCTCGATCTCGGACGCCAAGGTCGACATGCCGCCGATGACGGGGGGCGCGCGCTCGGGCGTGGGCGGCCCCGCTCCCGCTGCCGCCTCCAGCTGCGGTGGTTGCTGCTGCGGCGACTGGGGCGTGGGCGCCGCCGCCTGCCGCTGCTCCGCCTCCACCAACACCTTCGTCTCGGCCTCCACCTCCACTGCTGCCTCCAACACCTCCAACACCTCCGCCTCCGCCTCAACTGCCGCCTCCGCCTCCTCCTCTACTTCTGCCGCCGCCTCCGCCTCCACCTCCACCGCCTCCACCTCCGCTTCCCCCGAGAGCGAGAGGGAGCGCATCTCTCTCAGCTCCTCCTCCGCCTCCGCCGCCGTCGCGTCGGGTGGGGCAGCCGGCTCCACGGCGTCGTGCTCGAGTGCGGGCGTGGACACAGCATCAACAGACTCCAGCTCCTCCGGCTCCGGCGGTCGAACGCGGTTGTTGAGAGTCACGGGGGCTGCGCGCGGAGGGACGGGGACGGAGCCGCCGGAGCGGTACGCGGACGCGGCCACGGGTCCTCCTCCCCCCTGCTCCTGCGCCGGCGGCTCGAGCTCGGGCGCCGGCGCCGGCGCGGGCTCGGGGGTGGAAGTGGGCTCAGGCGCGGGCACAGGCGCGGGTTGCTCCGGTGCCTGCGGCTCTGCCTGTGGCTGCGCCTGTGTCTCGAGCGCAGGTGCGGGTTGCTCCGTCGCCGCAGGCTCCGCCTTTGCCTCAGGCGCGGACTGTGCCTCGGGGTCGGCGGCGGCGGCAGGGGCGGGCGCGGGGGCGGGGGCGGGGGCAGGTGCCCCCCTTGCCTGAGGCTCCGGCAGAAGCTCGAGGGCTGGCGCGGGCGTTAGCTCGGGCGCGGTGGCAGGAGCGGACGCCGGCGGCTCCTCCACCTCGGCCCCGCCCTCGCCCTCGCCGTCGCCGCCCGGTGTCTTGGCCTCGCCGTCGTCGTCGTCACTGTCCAACCAGCTGTCGTCGTCGTCGTCGTCGCCTGGCTGCCAGGTGTCGTCATCCTCGTCCTCGTCATCGGCATCGTCAACCGGAGCCTCGTCGGACACCTGAGCGCGGGGATGGGGGGGTGAGGGGGTGAGGGGGTGAGGGGTGAGGGGGTGAGGGGGGAAAAGCGGCCAAGCGTCAGCGGCGGCGACAAGGCGACGTGCGTGGCATGTGCGTGTTATCCATCACTAGCGAGGCGACGGGCGTTCCATTCCATGCGTCGCGGCGTGCAAGGCAACGCTGTGAAGGCACCCAAGAAAAACGACGAGTGACAAGACCCACCCCGCGAAGATTAAATAAGGAAAGCGTGGGAGACGCCAGGCCCCGGGCTAACGGGGAGGGGGCGCGGGAGCCGTCAGCGGATCGGACCTTCGACATGGCTACACAGGGGGGGTGTGCGTTCGCCGCGTCACGGTATGATCTAGCCGCGATAAAGAATGAACATGTTCGTCAGTGCCAAGAATTTTTTTGATGATGCGCAACGGCGGTATGCTGCGCAGATCCGGTGGGGGGTCAAAATCATATCATCATCATCATAGCACGAATCTTTGAGGAACCCCCCAACAGATATGCGCAGCTGAGTACCAAAATGCCAAACACTGACAGTCGTCGCCGCGCCCGAGAGGCGCGCATGGAACCTGGACGCGAGAGCCGCCCGCCTTTCCTCACCTCAACCTCCGATATCCGACCGCGCTTTGCGTCGGCGCAACCTAGCTAGAGATCCCGCAGCGTACCTCCGGCTTTGCTCCAATTTATCTGTTACTCGCAGGACTGCCGCCTACCGCGAACCGGCATCTGAAGCTTCGACCTTCCGGCACTACGAGATGGAGGAGGTGAAGCCGTGGATGAAGGCTCTGGCCAACACTACGGAGTTCTTCGGCAAGTGCGACAAGCACGGCGAGGGCGAGTACGGCAAACGCGACGAGCGGACCTACAACCTCTTCTGCGTGCAATGCGCCACCAAGGCGTCGCTGTGCTGCCAGGCCGAGCATGCGGGGCACACCCTGCTTCAGATGAAGCGAGCTGCCACGCAAGACGCCGTCACGTGGGACGACGCCACGACCGTCATGGACTGCAGCGACATCCAGGTGGCCAGCATCAACCGGAAGGGCGTCGTGTACGTCGGGCACCACATGTCCTCCTTCTACGCGCCCCTCGAGTGGAACGACTTCATAGGCTGCCGCCAGCGGCGTAGGGATACCGCCAGCAAGGCTGGGCCCGTGGGCCGCATCCCCGCCGGCCAGTGGACCTACTGCTCCATCGCGTGCAAGATCGCCGGGCTGACTCGCGTCGAGCCTCGCGTGCAAACGGCGGTGCGCGTCCGCATCAGCGCTCCTCTCGCGGAGGCGGCGGCGGTCTTGGCAGCGGTGGCGGGGGGCAGGGTTGCGGCCGCAGCGGGCGGGGGGGCGGTTGCGGTGGGCTCGGCGGCGTCGGCGATGGCGGCGTCCCCGACTGCTGAGCACCTCCCCGCCTCCGATGCTTCTTTAGCGAAGCCTACGCGAGTCATGCGCGAGCCTTCCATTCCTGCCGCGCGTCGCGCGGAAAGGAAGACAGAGCTGGAGCGGCTGGCCTCCGCGGTGAAGGATGCCCAAGAGGAGAGAAACACATTAGTGATCGCCTCGAGGGGTCGTTACGAAGACGCAATATAACGAGGGGTCAGTGCGGCGGACAGAAAGCAGCAGACCAAGGAGGACCTCGCAGCGGGGGCGGTGCTGTCGGAAAAGGTGAGGGACGCGCAGAAAGCGAAAACCGAGTTTGGGAAGATGATTCCAAGGGAGCCCGACTGTATCGCCGCTGCACTCGACGCGGTGCGCGACCGCCTCACCGCGGAGGAAGAGCTGGGGCAGCTGCCGGCGCCGACGGCGATGGCGTTGGTAGTGGTGGTGGGCCCCCCCTCCTCGCCGCCCCACCGCCGCCAGTCCGTTATCGCAGGCGAGGTGTTGGCTGGGTTGGCGGCAGCGGGGGGCGCGGTAGGCCCGGAAGGAGAAGCCCTCGCCCTCACTGCCTCCTCATACGCGCGGAAGCGTCTCTCCCCGCCAGAGGACACACACGGACGAAGAAGACGTTGCGCTTAGATCAATGTGACGACACAAAGTTCAAGGCAGCTATGGACGCTGCTCTTGCGCGTGCCGAAGAGGAGGGGCGGCGGAGGACAGCTGTGCGTCAGTTGGTGCAGTCCGAAGCGGGTGAAGTATTGCTATGATACGAGTATGTAATTGATCGACACAATCTGTACTAATCAACTAACGCTTCTGGTCTAATGTACTACACCGTACTGGCGTCGGATCCCCACGGACGACCTAGCGTTTGTGTTTCCTCCTCGGCGCGCACCACGGCCGCGCGCTGCTTAGCAATCCTCCGAAGGGCCGCGCGGTGATCATCAAACCGGGATGGCGCGTGGCGCGTTCCGCCAGCCTGTACCCAAACTGCCCGTGGGACGCGTGGACATGTGCATACGCCGCTAGGAGAGGGTACCTCGAGGTATTCCAGTGGGCGCGGCAGCGCGGATGCCCGTGGAATCAGATGACATGTGCATGTGGCTGCTATGGACGGACAGCTGGAGGTGTTGACGTGGGCGCGGGAGCACGGTTGCCCGTGGAACAAGCTGAGATGTAAAAGCAACGCCTGCAACCACCCTGAAACTGTGAGATGGGTACAGGAGAAACACGAATAGGATAATGCCTCTCGCAACACACGACACAATGACGCGACGCCTTGACGACGACACACGCCGGGGCGAAGACACACTGTAGTGAAACAGTTCGTCCGCAATCGTATGAACAAGTTACCATGCAGCGTCCCTCAGGTTGTTTAGATCAGGTTGTTTAGCTTTAGTATTGAATAGTATTAGAATAATGAATTACATAGAGCGCGGGTGTCGTTCCATGCTGACTGTTCACCCATGCAGGGAGTCAACAGCCGTACTGGCGCTGCCATCCCCTCCCCCCGTGCCCCCCCGCGCCCCCCCCTCCACCCCCCGCGCTCCCGCGCCCCCACCCCCCGTCCTCCGCGCCTGCAGCTCCGTGCACCGCGCCAGTTCACGATGCAGGACGCTCGCGGTCCGGTGAAGGCGAGACACTCAACACATATACCGGTACGCACTTTCTAGATGGCTGCGTACTCACTGAGCAGTCAAGCAGGGTCCTCCGACAGCGGCGGCAGGTTCCCGGCCCCGCCGCCAGGGGCTTACACTCGTCCACTTTCCAGCTCAACCGGAGTCGTTCCGGCCACTGACACATTGAGCGGATCGACACATCCCATAAAAAGTGCTTACGTTGAGCTGAAAAAGTGGACGAGTGTAAGCCCCTGCCCGCCGCCGGCAGCCTCCACGCCCGCCACGCGCCGCTTCACATCCTCCACCTCCCCCGCCACCTTCTCCCCCGTGTAGGGCCCCGCCAGAAATTGCCCAAAAAATCAGGCTGGGCGGTGCAGGTTGTCCCCAGGTTGACCCCGGGGTTGACCGCGCTTGGTTTCTGTGCTTTGAAGCTAAAACATGATGAGCTGCTTTCAAACTTTGCTCTCAAATTGAACATGCGCCGCGGCATCAAGCGGGCGGCGTTTAAGTCAAGGAACGAGGGTCGGCGAATGTGTTCAAGTACGTTTTGAGCGATTTCTACTAGTGCCTGGTCTGTGAGCCGACAGTAATTACTTGTCTAGTAAGTATTCGGACGAGTTATTAACTCGTCAGATCACTTACTTACTTGCTCAACTTACTTAGCTAACAGACCAGGCACAGGCCCTACCACCATGGCCATGGTCCTCTCACCCAGCGCCAGGGTCCTCCAATCCTCCCCTTTTCAGCTCAACTTTAGCCAGGGGTAAACATAAGGTGAAATGGCCCCTGCCCAGGGCCATGGACTGCGCCAAGAGTTGCATCACGTCGTTGTGCCGCTTAGTCCTCATGCTAGGGCCGGGCAGATGTCGCTCCCGCGTCATAAGATGCCAGTTTACTCCGGGAACGATGGTTCAAAATGCGTCGATGACGTGGCGGGTAATGCATCATTCGGGTATTGCTCGCCACGTCACAAATGCCATTGAAATCATGTATCGAAGGTTCAAATGCGTCGATGACATGGCGGGCAATGCATCATGCGGGTATTGCCCGCCACGTTACATGATGCCATTGATATCATGAAACGAAAGTTCTTCAAATGCGTCGATGAAATGGCGGACAATGTCTACCCGACCCGGCCCTGCCTCATGTTCTTGGTCTCCAATGCGTCCGCCTCTTTTTCCGCCTCACCGAAGCGCCCCATCACCGCGCTAATCACCGCCGAGGACCCGCCGCCCACGCCCAGGGCCTGCCAGCTGTTGCCCGCCACCTCATCCACCACATATTGCACCCTCGTTGTTTTAGTCAACTGGCATCTTATGACGTGGCGAGTGACATCCGCTAGGCCCGTTGCCCGCCGCGTCATCCGACGCATGTTGAGACCTCGATTATTGGGTCAAATGGCATCCTATGAGGTGGCAAGCAACATGTCCCAGGCCCTGCCGCCGCCGCCGCCGCCGCCGCGGTGTGATGCCTTCTCGGGGTCGGGGCTATTTCTGCCGAACGCGTCGCCGGCGATGTGGCCCGGCACCCCCGCCGCCGCCCTGCAGGGCCTGCTCGATAATTCTCGCCACGTCATGGGATGCCGTTCTTCGCAGGTATCCAGGGTACCTCCAATGGCGGTCAACGCTCTTCGAATCGCGAGTCTCGAGTCAATAGACGGTCAGATATGCCATACAATGGTACAACATGGCGATTCGACCGTCTATTACTCAATAATTGGCGACCACCATCTGAGGTACCCTGGGAAACTGCGAGATTTCACTCGGGGGATGATGGGTGATGATGCGGTGAATGACGTGGCGGGCGATATCTACCAGGCCCGACCGGGCTGGCGCCGGGTCTCCGGGCCCGGGCGTCGCCTTTCTGAAACACTGGTGCGGGCGCCACCCCCAACACCCTGGACAGCTGTGATTTGGCACGGGTGAGGTCGACACCAGTGGAGGACCCGTGCTCCCCCAGCACCGCGGCCAGCTCGGACTCCGTGCATAGCTTGTTCGATCCCACCATTAGAGCCCGGCAGGAAATGCTCAAATCATCACAGAGTGGAGTTTAAACTCAGTGTCGGGTCTGGTACCGAAGATGTGGCACCGAATCCCGTTCGACCAATCAGAACTGTCAATTTCGGAAATCCCACTGACCAGCTCGCCGACAGTCCGACCGCGTAGCAATCCTTGAGTTCATAGACCCTCGATGTCGAGGAGATCAGGGACACTAGTGTCCCGAGACCGAGTTTAAGTCAAGAAACGAGAGTTTAAATTTGTTGAGCACCGTTCTGAGCATTCACTGCCAGGTCCTACCCAACATGACGAAGTGCACGGGGTCATCCACGTCGTCGCCCCCGCCCGCGCCGCCGCCCCCGCCAGCGCCCGCGCCTGCACTCCCCTTCGCCTCCGCGGCCATCGCACCAACGTCCAAATCGGGGTCCTCCCTCCAGGGCCTCCGCATCAGTACTTCTTCCAGCTGAATTCAAAGTTTAGGGTTCAGGTTTTAGTGTTTAGTGTTCAGGGTTTTAGTGATGAGGGGCTTAGTGTTTAATGTGTAGGGTTTAGGGTTCAGGATTCAGGTTAGGTTGCTGACAGACTCAGTGAACCCACTTAACACCTCGAATGTGCTGGAGTTGAGCTGGAATGAGGACGAAGTTGAAGTGAACGCGGTACTAGGCCCTGCCTCAATCTTGGCGTGGCGGCGGTACATCTTCTCCAGGTTGAGCTTGGCGGCCAGCTGCGGGTTCGCCACTCCGTACCTGTGGTGCAGCGGTGGCCCGGGGCCACATGTCAGGTACACTATGAACAAACAGTCAGGGAACGAGTGGCCACCAGTCCCTAGACTGTGAAGCGCACTATGTATAGAAGCTCGTACTACCCGTAGTAAGTAGGCGTTTGGTTTACTCACCAAAAGTCATTTGACTTTTGGTGAAAATCACCAAACTCCAGCTTACTAGAAGTTACTAGCCCACAGACTAGGCACTCAGGGCGGGGTAGGCGAGGGGGCGCACCTGTGGAACTCGGCGTCCGCCGCCGCCTCCATGCGCCGCGCCATCTGGGCATCGCTGAGCTCACCGTGGCGCATGGAGTTCAGCGAGGACCGCGTCAGGTCCGCCAGCCAGGGGCTTACACTCGTCCACTTTTCAGCTCAACCTCAGCCGTTTTGGTTACACCTCCCCGTGTCCCCCTGTCTAATAGACTGGGGGGAAATCATGCACCCAACGTATGCCACAAAATGTGCTTACGTTGAGCCGAACAGTGGACGAGTGTAAGGCCCTGCCGCCAGCTCACCCGCCACGCTCTTGGTGGTCTGGAACTTCTCCTTGACTTCGATGAACGCGTCGATGATGATACCGAGGTGTAGTGGCGCAAGTTGAATTTGAAAGCAAGGTTTGATAGCGGTTCATCATATTCTAGCTTCAAGCGCGGAAACCAAACGCGGTCAACACAGCGTCAACCTGGGGTGAAGCTGGACCGGCCTACCGAGGAGGAAGTTGAGGAGCACCAGGCACATGATGACGGTGTACGACACGTAGTACAGGATTTAGCGGCGCGAGTTGAAATTGAAAGCAAAGTTTGAAAGTGGTCCATCATATTGTAGCTTCAAGCGCTTAGTTCCAGGCGTTTTCAACGTGGGTTTGATAGGGTCAACCTGCAACGCCTGACCAAGATGCCCGGGTACAGCAGCACCCCCGCCAGGCAGGGGCCTACACTCGTCCACCTACAGCTCAACCTAAGCCGTTTTGGCCACTGGAACCACCAGATCTACCACACGGAAAGTGCTCACGTCGAGCCGGACAGTGGACAAGTGTAAGCCCCTGCCGCCAGGTTGAACACTTCAGGGGTATCGCCCGGATCACCGATGGCCATCCAGTTGAACAGCGCCTCCATTGTGGACTCCATCGTCGAGAACACCTGGTTGATAGGATGGTAGATAGATGTCAGTTTCAAGTTGATAGGATGGTAGGTAGATTTCAGGTTCAAGTACATAGGATGGTTGGTGAACGTCAGGTTCAAGTTAATAGGATGCTAGGTTCAAGTGGATGGGTATCTCACCTCGATCTGGCCGCCCAGGATGATGTGGCCGAGGGCGGCGTACACCACAAACACGATCATGAGGACCACGAAGAAGTGCGTCAGGTCGTTCGCCGCAACCGACAGGGTGTGCGTGACGACGCCGAGGCGCGGGTGGAAGTCCACCGACTTCAGAAAGATGAGCAGCATCAATACCAGGTTGTGGCGGCGCAAGTTGAATTTGAAATCAACATTTCAAAGCTGCTCATCAGATTATAGTTTCAAGCGCTAAAGCTATAGGCGCTTTCAACACGGGGTCTGAGAGGGTCAACCCGCACCGCCTTACCAGGTTGACGCCGAAGATGGTGTTGTACCAGATGAGGGTGTCGCTCATCGCAGCTATTTCTGCAAATTTCGCCGCCACCGTGCAGCAGGGCCAGGGTTTAGAGTTTAGGCTGCAGGGTTTAGGGTCTAAGGTATAGGGTTTAGGGTTTAGGGTTCAGGCCCTGAGGGTTCAGGGCCGGGGCCGGGCAGATTGTGCTCGCCCTGTCATAGGATGTCATCCAACTCAAGAGCCGAGGGTTCCAAAGGCGTTGGATGACGCGGCGGGAAGTGCCTGGCCGGCATACGCAGTTTTCCAGTTCCAGGAAACACCAAATTGGCGGTTAACGCATCTCGAATCGGAAGACTCGAGTAAACAGACGCTCAAATTTGCCATACAATGGCACAATAACGCGATTCGACCGTCTATTACTCAACAATTGTCAGTGTACCCTTGAAAACTGCGAGGGCCCTGCCGTGCGCAGGCCGTCGCCGCCGCTCTGGAGGCGAAGGAAGCGCGCGTCTGCCGCCAGGTCCGCGTACACCTCGTACCGCGCCGCCAGGGTGAATGATTCCCATACCCAGGGCCCTCACCTCCACATGTTATCTTTTCAGCTGACACCCTCAGCTGCATGTTCCTGACAGCACGTGAGTTATCGCACGTAATTATCCGAATTTGGCACTGGCCAGACTGCCCCCATACTCGTAGTGTATTGGGCACCTGAAAAGAAGACGGGAAGTAGATAACAAATGAGGCTCGTCAAAGAAAACGGGAAGTAGATGATAAATTTGGCTCGTAAAATAATACGTAGATGAGGCCCTGCTGCCAAGTCAAAGTTGAGGTGACTCCAGAGCGCGATGCAGACGACGGACAGCACGACAGAAGTGATCTCGATGTAGTTCCAAATGGACTCGAGGTAGCCGCTGACGCCGCCGGTCCGCCGCACGCACGCCCAGATCTCGCGCACCTCCACCGCGAACGCGTACACCGTGGTGTAGCGGCGCAAGTTGAATTTGAAAGCGATATTTAAGCAAAATTGAAAGCGGTCAATCACATGCCAGTTTCAAGCGCTTAGTTCGAGGCGCTTTCAACATGGGTTTGATAGGGTCAACCTGCACCGCCTGACCGTGGCCAGCACGAACAGCACCTCACACACGGCGCGGAAGTTGTCGTGGCTGTCGCCCTTGTAGCAGCGCCTTACATACATGTTCTAGCGCTCCCAAACACACTCAAAATACCCATACCGGCAGCCCTCTGCTTTCGCCATAATATGGGCCCTTTATTCTGTCCGGCGCCTGAAATTTCTTAGTCTGCCCGTTTAAAGTATTTTCGGTCTGCCCGCTTGACACGGTGGATGAGGTTGGTTGATGCCCACCATGTGAGGGCTTTGGGTCCGATGAACGTTACGAGTAGTTTACGATTATGCGTATCTGCGGCCCTGCCTTGTAGTTTTCGACGCTGGTGGTCTGGACCTGGCTCTCGACGACGATGGAGCCGCCAGGGTTGAACACGAAGTCGCACTTGAAGTGCGAAAAGACCCCGATGTAGCGGCGCAAGTGGAGTTTGAAAGCAAATCTTATCCCGGTTCATCGTATTATAGTTTCAAACGCTTAGTTCCAGGTGCTTTCAACATGGAGTTTACCGCCCCACCCCGATGGCGGCGTTGTACGTCACCGTTGACACCGCCACCCAGGGGCTTACACCCGTCCACTTCTCAGCTCAACCTGAGCCGTGTTTGGTCACAGAAGCCACCGCAAGTGTCCACTTCTCAGCTCAACCTGAGACACTCTTGCATATGCCGCCTCCCGACATAGCCCACAAAATGTGCTCACGTTGAGCTGAAAAGTTGACGCGTGTAGCCCACCAAAAGTGCTTACATTGAGTTGAAAAGTGGACGAGTGTAAGCCCCTGCCGACAGCGTGCTCGTCTTCTCGTCCACAAAGTACGCATCCTTCATGTACTCGAGGAGCCGCGTCGCCGCCGTCTGGTCCAGGTTCACGTCCAGGAATATCGTGAACCCGTCGTTTAGGGGCTTACACCCGTCCACTTTTAAGCTCAACCTGAGCCGTTTCGTTTCACTGACCCCACCCACAGGCACAGAGTATCCCACAAATCGTGCTCACGTTGAGCCTAAAAGTGGACGAGTGTAAGCCCTTGCCGTCGTCCTGCCCGGCGATGGGCTCGTGGAAAAACCCGAACGGCGCGCCGAAGTCGTTCACCTCGTCCTCCCCGGAGGGTCCTTGCGAACAAGCACTCGAACCGTGATCGGAAATTCCCGCACGACTTACCTTCAGGGTGAATGCGCATACAGACGCGCCGAGGACGAGGATGAGGACATGCAACGTTGGTCGAATGGCTGTACTCAACCCTCCTGCCTCGGTGTAGTGCGCGCCGCAGCTCGGGGGCGCGCACTTGGCGGTGAAGTTGGACAGTTGCTGCCCGTAATACCGGTAGCCCTGGTGCACCAGGTATTCGTCCATGAGGTCGGTGTCGTACAGTGCGGAGGAGCTCAGGAACACGGGGTCCACGCCGTAGCGCCGCAAGTTGAAATCGACAGCAAAATTGAAACAAAATTAAATGCAGATTAAGGTTCAGGGTTTAGGTTATAGGGTTCACTAAACCCTAAACCCATGTTCTAGTTTCAGGCGCTTAGTTCCAGGCGCTTTCAACGTGGGTTTGATAGGGTCAACCTGTACCGCCCTACCACGCCGTACGGGCTGAGGTCCAGCCCGGACTCTGACGCACACTCCGGGCCGAGGTGGGAGAAACGCGACGACGCGCAGTCCTCCACGGCGGCGCGCGTCGTGTGGATCATCATTCCCGCCACTATGCGGTTGCTCACGCCCACCACGCAGGGACTCACCTAAGTATGTATGTTTTCCAGCTCAGTTATAAGCCGTTTGTCCCTGAAATCGCTTGGGTTATCCCACACAATCATCAAAGATATGACAAAGTGCGTCAACCCACCTAGCGACTTAGCAACTTTGAGTGCTAAGTCGTCCAAATGGACAGTTCTGATTGGTCGAACGGGACAACGTAGCACGCAAAGTTTCTCAGTTGTTTAGCGGTTTGATGCACTTTGTCATATTCAATTGACTGCTGAAAAGGGTGCTGCGTGTATAGGCCTCGCCAGGAACCTCTCCCGCACGTCGCTATCGCTGAGCGCCGGGATGTACACCTGCTGCCAGGGGCTTACACTCGTTCACTTTTCGGCTCAACGTAAGCGCTTTTCGTGGTATAGGCCGGGTTGTTTAGGGGGTGTATCGGGGGTATCAGGGGGTGTCAGGGGATGTTAAGGGTGTGTGTTTGTGTCAGAAACGGCTCACGTTGAGTTGAGAAGTGGAGGAGTATAAGCCCCTGCCTGCTGACCGAAGGTGTTGACGCTGAAGGAGCCGCCGATGTCGGTGCCCGTGCGCAGCACGCAGCACCCGGCGGCAGGGGCTTACACTCATGTCCACTTTTCGGCTCATCGTAAGCGCTTTCTGTGGGATAGGGGGTGCATTTAGGGGTTGCTTAGGGGGTGTCAGGGGGTGTTAGGGGGTGTTTAGAGGGTGTTTGGAGGGTGTTTAGGGGGTGTGTAGGGGGTGTTTAGGGGGGTGTTTAGGGGGGTGTTTAGGGTGTATTTTTGTGTCAGGACGGCTCAGGTTGATCTAAAAATTGGACGAGTGTAAGCCCGTGCCCGGCGGTGGTGGGGGTGGGGCCCGCGGCCAGGAATGACGACAGGTGGCACGCCGTGGACGCGCACACGGCGGTGCACGTGTCATCATGCTCCATCACGCTCTCCACTTCGCTGTCCTTGGCGTGTGCCCCGCACATGGACACCGTCAAGGTGTAGCGGCGCAAGCTGAATTTGGAAGTAGAAGTTCAAAGCAGAATATCACACTCTAGTTTCAAGCGCTTAGTGCCAGCCGGTTTCAACTGGGCTTTCATCGGTTCAACCTGCACTTCCCTACCAACGGCGCGTAGGTGCAGTAGGCCGCCCCCGTCTGGAGCGGGACGCACGTCCCCACGTTGTAGCGGCGCAAGCTGAAATTGAAAGCAAATCTTGAAAGCAGTTGATCTTATTCAAGTTTCAAGCGCTGAAACCATAGGCGCTTTCAACACGGGTTTTGATACTGGCAACCTGCACTGCCCTACCACGTCCAGCGCCTCGCCGTTGAAGGAAACCGCCAAGGCATCCCCATTGGTGACGTTGATGGTGGTAGTGGACTTGAGGTACGCGATGGCCTCGTTGTAGCGGCGCAAGTTGACATTGAAAGCAAAGTTTGAACGCGATTCATCACATTTCAGCTTCAAGCGCTGAAACCATAGGCGCTTTCAACACGGGGTTTGATTATGTCAACCTGCACCGCCCTACCTCGTGGGTGGTGTTGGTGGGATCCAGCTCAATGGTTCCGAGGAGGCATGTCGGGGGCGCGGCGGCGGCGGCGGCGGCGGCGGCTAGGGCCTGGCGGATACTGCTCGCCACTTCAGCAAACGCACTTCGAACCCCCGTGGCTTGATTTAAATAACAGCCTATGACGTGGCGAGCAATAGTTGGCAGGCCCTACCAGCGGCGGCGGATATGTTGGCGACGGCGGTGGGCGCGGCGAGCACGTACACCGTCCCGTAAGGTCCTCCAGGTTTAGGGCTCAGGGTTTAGTGTTTAGGGTTTAGGGTTTAGGGTTTAGTGTTGAGGGCTTAGGGTTGAAGGTTCATAGGGTTTAGGACGCGACGTCATAGAACGCCACTTCCGTTTAGAAACGAGGGTGCAATTTGCGTCCAACGACGTGGCGGGCTATGGGCCTGGCAGATGTTGCTCGCCACGTCGTGGGATGGCATCCTACGCAAGAAACGAGGGTTCAACATGCGTGTTGGGGATCGATGACGGGGTGGGCTAGGGTTTAGCATTTAGGGTTCATGGTCTAGGGTATGATGTTGATGGGTAGGGTTTAGGGTAATATCTGGCAGGCCCCACCGCGCCGCCATCCCAGCCGATGGACGACGAGTCTCCTGACGCCCCGCTCACCTCGTTGTAGCGGCGCAACTTGAATTTGAAAGCAAAACTCGAAACCAGTCCATCCCATTATAGTTTCAAGCGCTTAGTTCCAGGCGCTTTCAACATGGACTTTATAGGGTCAACCTGCACCGCCTCACCTCGTCGTTGTCGTCGGCGGTCACCACGCGGTACTCACCCGCCGGCAGGCACACGTCCTCCTGAGCCGAGCAGCATGGTCGTTGAGAACAAACACTCGAATCCAGATTGGAGCATGACTTGAGAACAAGCGCTTGAACCTGGATCGGAGAATGACTTCGTTCACGATGAATACGCATACATTCACGATGTATGCGCATACATACGCGCGAAAGAGGAGGAGGAGGCGATGCAACGTCGGTTGAGTCCTTGTTCTCGATGACCCCCCTGCCTCAGCGCTCGCGGCGTAGACACCTTGCCGCATGACGCGGGTGGGCATCCACCCGCCCCCCGCCGTAGTTCCAGTTACTGATATTGCCCGCCACGTCATCCAACGCATGTTGAACCCTCGTTACATAGGTTGCATGGAATCCTACGACATGGCGAGCAACACCTGCCAGGCCCTGGTATCCAATGCGTTGTCAAGTGAACCTGATTTCTTGAATCATATGGCATCCTATGGTGTGGCGAGCAACATGTGCCAGGCCTTACCCCGGCGCCGCCGCCTCGAGCCTCCACCCAAGGCCCGCCGCCGCGGCCGCGATGGCCCCGTTGCGTACCACCACCCGCACGGCGCGCTCGCCGCTGCCGCAGTTCAGGGGCTTACACTCGTCCACCTGTCAGCTCAACGTGAGCGCTTTTGGTGGGACAAAGGGTATTAGAGGGTCGCTCAGCGACTGTTCAAGGCGGGGGTGGAGGGGGTGATTAGGCGTTTAGGGGATGTGTTGAGTGTCAGAAACGGCTCAGGTTGAGCTGAGAAGTGGACGAGTGTAAGCCGCTGCCGCAGTTGGCCGCCGCGCCGCCGCCCGCCGCCGCCGCTGCGAAGTACGGCGCCACGTCAAACACCTGGGTACAATCCAACGTGCAGGGGCGCAAGTTGAAAGGGTTTAGGGTTTAGGATTCAAAGTTTTAGGGTTTAGGGTGTAGGGTTTAGAGTTTAGGGTTTAGTTGACAGCAAGACTTGAAAGCAGTTTAGCGAAGTTTAGTTTAAAGCGCTGCAACCAGGCGCTTTCAACACGAATTTCAACATTCACCGCCCCACCGATGGGTCTGTGGCAGAGACGTCAAAGTCCACGGACGTGTAAACCACGGTGGGGTCGATAGGCTCGGTTGTGTTCACCCCTGTTGTGTAATCCTGTAGGTAGGTGTCGTACTGATCGTGGACGTCGGAGTTGCGCGCGACGACGGCCGACGCCACACGGCAGGGGCTTACAATCGTCCACGTTTCAGTTCAACCTGAGCCGTTTCTGACACAGAATACACCTAAAAACATCCCCTGACCCCCCCTTGCCACCCCCTAAGCACCCCTTACACAAACATTCATTGCACCCCCTATCCCACTGAAAGCGCTTATGTTGAGCCGGAAAGTGGACGAGTGTAAGCCCCTGCCACCTGGCACCCCGCCGCCCCGGCCGACACCGTCACGGACCCACTACCCGTGTCAGGGATGCGCAGGCGGTATGTTCCGGGCGCGGCGCACCACGTGGTGAGCTGCAACCACGGGTCCCGTGGCGCAGGGTCGCAGGTTCAAATGGACAGCAACAATTGAAAGCGGTTTCTGATATTTCAAGCGAAACTTGAAAGCAGCGTATTATGTTTTAGTTTCAAGCGCAGGACCAGGCGCTTACAACAAGGGTTTCAACTCAACTTGTAAGCACCCTGCCATGTGCGCGCCTTCCAGGAGTCGGTGGCGTCCACCCGCGTGGTCATGCCGGTCAGCGCACCGTGCACCAGGGCCGTACCTCCGTATTGTTGTCAGCTGGCACGTGAGCGACTCTGAGGTGTCTCTGAGGTATTCGCTGGATAACTCTAGTGGCTCCAGGGACAAACGGCTGAAGGTGCCAGCTGAAACGCATTCAGAGAATTGGGAGGGGCTCAGCACTGCCCGTCACGGCGAAATCACTGCCTCCCCCGGTCTCGAGGCGAAGGGTCTTATTCGGCCTCCTGATTGGTCGAGAGCGTACTGGGACCAACTGGCAGGCAGTGTCGTAATACACCTCGGGGGCCGTGCTGGCAGTGATGGAAACGGAAGTTTGGCAGTGACGAGCTTTTCTGATTTGTGTAGATGGCGTGAGGTGTCACTGGTTGGACGCGTTTCAGCGGGGCCGGGGCCCGGGGCGGACGCGGGCTCGGGCGCGCAGGGTCCGGGAGCGGGGATGCGGGCGGGCTCCGAGCGTGGTGCGGGGAGATCTTCGGCACCGACCACCGGTGGCGCCGGCAACAAGTAT